>PDWJ01000967.1_pt1 | contig 50148 bp, 48 predicted proteins | sample 1430881 | NCBI WGS metagenome assembly PDWJ01 (sample SAMN01162460, study PRJNA174530) | Oral metagenome, whole genome shotgun sequencing project. | biome: Marine environment; feature: Marine mammal; material: Swab sample of the gingival sulcus; isolation source: swab sample of gingival sulcus...
GCAAAAGCAGTGTGGAAGTAAAAAAACTGGTAAAGCAATAATCTCAACATAACTGTTTTTATTACACTGCAATCTCCTTCCCGGCTTTCTTTAACTTTTTCAGGTCGTTTACCGTAAAATTGCCTATAAACGACACCACAAAGCAAATTCCATTGGCATCTTCATTACGGATAAAAATATGGCATTCCGTATATTCTTTTCGATTGCCCAACAACCAGATATCAACATCCAAATCATCGTTATTGTCTTTTATTTTTTTGTACTGAGCTGGTAAAAGTGCTTCGGCTTTACGGATAAACTTTTCGGCACTCATAGTCCCTTTTTTAGGGTTATACGACATAAACCGCACATAGTGCAAATCACCGGTTACATTTTTTTCGTCACCATCATCGCCTAAGTCAATATTAATGGCATCTATCATGCTTTTAGAGAAGCTAAAACTGAATACGGCTTCGTTTCCGTTAAATGTATCATACATTTTGTCCGATTTACTTTGGGATGAAGCAAATAGTGCGGCCAATAAAAGGCCTATTAAATAAGCAATTGCTGCAAAAATCTTCATGATTTTAACGTTTGATTATTAATACGTTTCTTATTTCCTTTTAATTATTTAATACTAAAGTTGAATCTTTAAGGACAAGTCCCTGAGAGGTTACCAGCCAAGACTTTCCAACCATATTACCTTTCCTTTCAGCGCCGAGGATTTCTATGTCATCAATAATTTTCAACACTGAATTATCGAATGCAAACGACTTTCCTTCCGGTATTTTTAACGTTATATCTACTTCCTGTCCATGGAATTTATCTATTTCACTAACAACAAAGAAGGGATCAAGTCGAAAAACAGAATCTGTTAGGCTATAATTGTAAGTAACTTTTTTTATCAATTCCGATGCCAACCTATGGGATTTTCCGTAGGCTGTTTTTTTCACTGTAATTGAGAAATCTTCAGTATCTGCCTTCTCAATATCCAGCTTGGGCCTGCCCAAAAGTAATTTTTCGCTCATCATAACCGTGTATTGAAACCCTTTAAATTCGAAATCTGTTTTGACATAATCCTCATATCTGTCGTCTGCCAGCGTTAGAACCAATGTCTGGCACGAATCACAAGCCAAAAGTTCGCTGTTGTTTAACGAAGCTCGTTCCCTGAAATCGCCCAATTGTCCGACAGAACTAATTATGAGTGCAGCCAGGGCAAAAAGCCATATTCCAACCATAGACAAGCCAATAGCAGCATTATTTGTTTTATACCGGAAAATAAGTTTGGTACCTACAAACAATATAGCCAGCAGCGGAAGCCCCAGTAAAATACTTATAAGAAGAACTCCAAGTGTGGCAAATCCGGGGGTAATAAAATATTGAAGTAAAAGCGGAACGTTAAGATCCGAGTCGGAGAAAAGTGGCCAGCCGACACCGAAAGAACTGCCTGCTACCAACGAAGAAATTAGTGCAAGAATGCCGAAAAAACCAAATAACACCAGAAAAACGCCAAAAACAATAGCGATAATCCTTAATAGAATACTAAATACGTTATAGGTTATTTCGCCCACAGCCTCCATCGACTTTTTCCCTTTATTATAGGTATCCGACTGCCTAAACTTTTGGTAGTTCTCTTTTACTTCGTTAAACTCTTCTTTAATCGACTTCTGAATGTTTTTTACAGTTGCCTCCTGGCCATGCATTTCAAGGCGTTGCGCAATGGTTAGGGCTTTGGGCACTGCAAGCCATAGAATTAAATATGCCAGCAAGGCAGTGCCTGAGGTAATGAAAAAAAGTATCACAAAAATAATACGCATCATTACCGGATCCATATTAAAGTACGCAGCCAGCCCACCGCAAACACCTCCGATAACCCTGTGCTCATGGTCGCGGTACAAACGCCTTTTTCTTTTTGTTCCATTGGCAAAAATGCTCCCTTCATCTTCTTCTTCCATGAAATTTTCCGGCTTGCCCATGGTTTCAATTACCTGCTGTACCATATCCAGAGTAACCACTTTTGAATTATCAGACTTTTCGCTAAAAATTTCCGCAATCCTCGACTCAATATCAAAAATAATTTCCCTGCCCTCATCTTCACCACCAAAATAGTTCTTCAAGGCAATCAGGTACTTCTGTAGTTCCTCATAGGCATCTTCTTCAATATGAAAAATAATGCCGTTTATATTAATTGTAAATGTTTTCTTCATTTTATATCGTTTTGAATACTGTTTACTTCTTTAGGTTTATGATTTGTTGTTTCTAACTGTTCCTACTGCTTCAACCAACTCAGCCCACGATAATTCTAAATCGTTCAAAAATTTTCTTCCACTATCGGTGAGCTCATAGTATTTTCGCGGTGGCCCCTGGGTCGATTCTTCCCACCTATAGGCTAATAAACCGGCATTTTTTAACCGGGTTAAAAGTGGGTAAAGTGTACCTTCCACTACTATCATTTTTGCTTTTTTCAAAGTCTCAATAATATCGCTCGCATATAACGGCTTACCATCGAGTACAAGCAAAATGCAGTACTCTAATACACCTTTTCTCATTTGAGCTTTTGCATTTTCTATTTTCATTTTCTTTTGTTTTCAATCTAAATGACATTTTCCTCTCATTATTGTTACATCATTTAAAGATCTTTTTATAAGACTATACCTTTTAAAACCATGTTACTTGCAATGCAAATATATATAATAAATATAGTACTATGCAATACATATTACTAAAATATTTTTTCAAAAAAACTCAAGTCGCTGATAATCTGCACCATAAAAACATTATGTTTTTTTCAGAATTTGAAATCTATGATACCAACAACCAGTCTCTTCTCGGAGTCATTAGTGATGGTTGATATATTTAATCCCCGAAGCGACATTGTTATCAATAAAAAACGGTTTGAGCTTGAGATAAGTAATTTTTGGCAATCGCGATGAATATGGAAATACAATGGTGCTAACATTATCACAATGACTACGAATACATTTATTACTAAAACAAGAGGTAAAAATTAACTTGCCACACCAGTAAGCGAAGAGGTAGAAATACTTATTGTTACAGGATTATTTGTCCGTAGCCGGTTTATTATATGCTGCTCGTTATGGCAATAATTATTCTTTAAATAAAACCCTCTTTTTATTTTATGCTTCTGTATTTCAAAACAATGTGCGCTATAACGTAAAAAACCGCTTTCGCATACAAAAGCGGTTCAGTTATATTAATTCAGGCACTTATCCGCAATAAATAGTAAAACAACCTTACGAAAAGCGCCATTAGTTCGTACTTGTTTTTATTATTTCACTTCCGATCCGTTTTTAACAACTGCATCAGGTGTAACAATATGTAAAGAACCATCAGCATTTTCAGCACACAGAATCATTCCCTGAGATTGTATGCCCCGCAGTTTTTTAGGTTCCAGATTTACTAAAACACAAACCTGCGTGCCCACAAGGGCTTCCGGCTCATAATATTCGGCAATGCCTGAAACAATAGTGCGTTTGTCAATTCCAGTATCTACTTTTAATTGTAAAAGTTTTTTTGTTTTTGGAACCTTTTGGGCTTCCAGAACAGTGCCAATACGGATATCCATTTTGCCGAAAGCTTCAAAAGCTACACTCTCCTTTGCAGGAGCTGCCTTTGCTTCAGCCATTTCGTTCATTTTTCTTGCATCCATCAGTTTTTGTAACTGCTCATCGATCTTGCTATCTTCAATCTTTTCGAAAAGTAACTCTGGTGAATTTATTTTATGCCCTTCCTGTAGCAGGTCTGTATTGCCAAGGTTCGACCAATCATACTTTTCGAGGTTCAAAAAACCACGTAGTTTTTCCATACTGAAAGGAAGGAAAGGCTCCAGGCCTATGGTAAGATTAGCAGTAATCTGAAGACAAACGTTTAGAATTGTTTTTACCCGTTGTTGATCCGTTTTGAACAACTTCCAAGGTTCCTCATCGGCGAGATATTTATTACCCAAGCGAGCCAGATCCATAGCATTTTTAAGCGCTTCACGAATACGAAAACTATCAAGGCTTTTCTCAATTTCAGCTTTTATGGCTGAAATGGCAGCAAGCGTTTCTTCATCATAGGCAGTATGTTTGCCGACAGCAGGCACAATGCCATCAAAATATTTATTAGTTAGCACCAGCGCCCTGTTAACGAAATTACCTAATATAGCAACCAATTCGTTATTGTTGCGTGTCTGAAAATCTTTCCAGGTAAAGTCGTTATCCTTGGTTTCCGGTGCATTAGCTGTAAGTACATATTTAAGCACATCTTCTTTCCCGGGAAAGGCTTCGAGGTATTCGTGCAGCCATACTGCCCAATTACGCGATGTGGAAATTTTGTCTCCCTCCAAATTCAGAAACTCGTTGGCAGGTACGTTTTCAGGGAGATTATAAGTGCCTTCAGCCTTAAGCATACTGGGAAAAATAATACAGTGAAAAACAATATTGTCTTTGCCAATAAAATGCAACATCCTGGTTTCCCGGTCTTTCCAATATTTTTCCCAATCGGGAGTAAGCTCTTTAGTAGCTGAAATGTACCCGATTGGTGCATCAAACCAAACATATAGTACCTTTCCTTCCACACCTTCGAGGGGTACAGGCACACCCCAGGTAAGGTCGCGTGTAACAGCGCGAGGCTGCAATCCGCTGTCGAGCCAAGATTTACATTGCCCGTAAACATTCGATTTCCATTCCTGGTGACCCTCAAGTATCCACTCTCTTAACCAGGATTCGTACTGGTCAAGGGGCATGTACCAGTGTTTTGTCTCCTTCAGTACCGGCTGGTTGCCACTTATGGTCGATTTTGGATTGATCAGTTCCGTGGGGCTAAGCGATGTGCCGCAACTTTCGCACTGGTCGCCATAAGCACGTTCAAAGCTACACTTTGGACAAGTACCGATAATGTAACGGTCGGCCAAAAATTGTCCGTTCTCTTCATCGTAATATTGCTCGGTGGTTTTCTCAGTAAGCTTTCCGGTATCATAAAGTTTCCTAAATATTTCCGATGCCGTATCATAGTGAACTTTTGCACTTGTTCGGGAATATATATCAAAAGATATCCCGAATTTTTCAAAAGATGCTTTTATGATATTATGGTACCTGTCCACAATATCTTGTGGTGTAACACCTTCATTTTTTGCTTTAATCGTTATCGGCACACCGTGTTCATCAGAACCGCCGATCATAATTACATCTTCATTTTTCAGCCTAAGATATCGTGCATAAATATCGGCAGGAACATAAACCCCTGCCAGGTGGCCTATGTGTATAGGCCCATTTGCATAAGGTAATGCAGTGGTTATAAGCGTACGTTTAAAGTTACCCATTCTGAACGTGGTTTTGAAATAAGGCTGTAAAGATAGCGGATTTTTTGGGTGCAACCCGAAGATCTTTTTGTGGATTATTGGTTTAAAACAGAAATAACATTATTTATTTCAATATTTTGCTATTTGTGCCAAGAAGTTACAAGCCGCTTTACCTTAGTCTGCATTAGTTAATTCTTCCGCCAGGTTTCCATAAAAGAAAAACTCTTCCGTCCAATTTTTAGAAATGTGTCCTTTGTAACCACAAGGAGCCCATCCGATAGCAGAAGGCCCATCGGCCCCGTCAAAGCCATCTCTTCCACTGGGTTCGCCATTGCCGCCTACACCACCATAACCTCCAGAGCCGCCAACACCATGGCTTCCTCCTGATCCTCCACGGCTTATGGCAACAATCATATCTTCAAAAATGCGGCTGTCGCTGGTAAAATATAATTCGAAATTACCGCCGTCACCACCGGGTCCACCCAGGCCACCGCCGCCACCATCGCCACCACATCCGCCATCCTCACCCGGATTACGATGAGGTATGGTCACCACCTCTTCCACTTCTACATCAACGTAATACGTTTCTGGCACCTTAATCTGTTCTTCCACCTCTTTTTCGTTTCCTTCGGCATCCTTTACAGTTTTTTTGACCGTTTTAGTTACCATACGTGTGCGGGCCTCCTTCACCATTTTCTTTACTACCTTTTTTTCGTACCACACGGATCCATCCCTGCCATCTCCACCATCGCCGCCACTACCGCCGTTTCCACCATCACCACCACTGCCTCCGGTTGTAGTTACCGTTAATGTACCTCCATTAGTGTTTATAAGGAAGCGGTACTCATTGTTTCCCATAAAATTTTCAACATAAACATAGAGTAATGTGCAGTTGAGTATTGAATCATAGTAAGCATCACTCCAAATACCAATATCGGGGCCATTATGCCCTGCAGTGCCATCCTCGCCCCACTGCCCGTGCTCACCATGTTGGCCGGCAGCACCCGAAGCGCCACTTCTCCCGGAAAAGCCAGCGTTTCCGGAAAGGCCGTAGAAAGCCAAATGGTAATCATGTTTATAGTCAAGCAGGAATGAAAATGTATCGACAACCGCCTGGTTCCTAAGCGAATGAGTAACCAATGCAACCTGATGGTTTTCAATGGTAGTAAAATCACTGTTAATTCTGAAATCTCCCTTATACCATTCTCCACCAATGGCTTCGAACCAAAAATCTTTGGTATTTTTCTTCTTTTTCAGCTTATTGTAAATACGTTTTTCACCATTATTAAAGGTTGCTTCCACAATACCACTAAAACTGCAACCGGGTGCTTTATCAAAGGTTTCAGATGGCAAAAAGCGCACTGAAGTTTCATAGTTTAAAGGAATAAGCAACTCCCTGCTTTTTGAAGGTTGACGGCGTGGATACACCCTCACACTGATGTATTTTCCTTTCGATGGCATTAACTCTTCGTTCACCTTTACTTTGCCCATGCTAAAAGAACCACCAACCACTTCCACCTTATATTTCCACCACAATACGCGACCGCCTTCCATACCTATTGTTTTGCGTATTTTACCCTTTTTATGGTAGGAGACTATACCAATGTCAAACGATTCTCCAGGGAGTACAAGTTGCTTTTGATCAAAATAAATCTGGATAGAATCTGCCTTGCTCGAAAAGAGTGAAGCTCTTGCGTTGTTCGTGGTTGCCAAAACAATCAAAACAACCAATAAGGTTATCAAATATTGTTCTTTTTTCATGGCGTTATTTTTTAAAAAATCATTCCTGTCAAATAAAAAACAAAATCTATTCCATATTTTTTTTGACTTCTTTTCTGCTTATTGTGATTATTTTAGCAATCAAAAAACCATATGTCTCGTTTTTCGCATATTCTGTTTGATCTCGATGGCACTCTTGCCGACAATACGCAGGGAATAGAAAACTCGCTAAGGTATGCTTTGGCTAAAATGCACATTAATGAATTCCCCGAAAATACATTAGAAAACTTTATCGGCCCACCATTGCAATGGGGTTTCAGTAGTGTGTATGGCATGAATAAAAAAGAGGTTGCTGTTGCTGTTGACTATTTCAGGGAGTATTATTCTGAACATGGGTGGCACCAAAACATACCTTACCCGGGCATAATGGAGCTTTTGGCCGAGCTCCACCAAAAAGGTGTTAAAATGTACATCGCCACGGCAAAACTCGAATTATTTGCACAACGCATTATCCGCCACTTCGAAATGGATAGATACATTATCCAACTCAGGGGAGCCGACTATGGTGGTAAAAAAGCTACGAAAGCAGATATCATTGCAGATTTGATCTACACACAAAAGTTGCAACCTTCAAAAAATATAGCGATGGTTGGCGATACACCTTTTGATATGGATGGAGGTAAAGCAAATGGACTGGCAACCGTTGCCGTGGACTATGGCTTTGGCAAAACAGAAGAACTGAAAAATACTGTACCCGACTATTTTGTTCCAGATGTGGAAACACTTGCTGAAGTTTTACTGGATTAGCTTGCTCGTTAAAACTTAACAAAGAAAATTCATTGCATTTACCCAAAATTTTATCTTTGTTTTATGATTGTACCAACACCCATATATCCCGGATCTAAAATCAGAATTGTTGCCCCTGCGGGGAAGGTAAGTGAAAAATATGTAATTCCGGCAGCACAGTGGTTAACTGATCAGGGTTATAATGTTGTTCTTGGCCAACATGTTTTTAACCGTCATTTCCAATTTGCCGGAACAGATAAACAGCGGCTGCATGACCTGCAACAGGCAATAGACGACTCTGAAACGGATGCAATAATTTGTGCCAGGGGCGGTTACGGAACCGTACGAATCATCAATCAACTTGATTTTTCAAAATTTAAGGAAAACCCTAAGTGGTTGGTGGGTTTTAGCGATATTACTGTTATTCATGCCTGCCTCAACAAACTACAGGTAGCCAGCATACACGCAACAATGCCACGTTATTTTTTTGATGAAAATGGAAATGTAACAGAAAACCTCGAAACGCTGATGCACTTGTTGGCCGGGAAGCCGGAAGCATATACCATTGACCATCAATCTAATAATAAAAAAGGAGTGGCCGCGGCTGAATTGGTGGGGGGCAACCTTTCTATTGTGTCGAGCCTAACAGGCACAAAATTTGACATGGACACCAACGGAAAAATACTTTTTCTGGAAGATATCGATGAGTTTCTATATCATACCGACCGCATGGTAAATCAACTGAAACTCGCAGGCAAACTAGATCAACTTGTTGGCCTTATTGTAGGCGACTTTACCAACATGAAAGACAACGATTCACCCTTTGGAGCGTCCGTACAGGAGATTATTCTGGAAGCTGTAAAAGAATTCAATTACCCGGTAATATTCGGGTTTCCGGCAGGGCATGATCAACGTAACCTTGCATTGGCATTTGGCAAAAAATACAAAATTGAAGTAACTGATAATAAATCGATTGTAACATTAATTTGATTCTACCATTCAAAAATATGGCTTCTCAAAAAGAAATAGGAGAAATTGGAGAAAAACTGGCGCTTCAGCATTTAATAAGCCTCGGATACAAAATTCTGGAAAGAAACTGGCATTATGGACATTTGGAACTTGATATTATAGCAAGGGATAATGATGAACTTGTTATAGTAGAAGTAAAAGCCAGGAGCGGACTGCGATATGAACATCCCACAGAAGCTATAACAAAAAGTAAAATTAAACGAATTATTGAGGCAGCAGATGCTTATATTTGCGACAACAACCTGCAACTGGAAACCCGATTTGATGTAATAACGATAATCTTTTTTCAACAGGGACACGAATTAGAACATTTTAAAGATGCTTTTTACCCCACGCTTTAAGTTTTTTTATTATGATTCTGCTATTTTTAACCCCCAAAAGATACCATGAATATTGTACCTCGTTAAAAGGTGTAACCAAAAAATTTCCATTTGATGAAACTACCTTGATTTTCAATCCTGAAAAAGAAAACGTTATGCTAGGAGTTTCGGAGAATTGAAAGAACCTGGCACATGAATAAAAAATACTGAAATTTGTTAAAAATAGACGGCTACCTTACTAACGATATGATTAAAAACCTGATCAACCAGACAACAACAATTTTAAAATTTAATCAATGCCTAATTTAAAAATAGCTATGCACAAACAAAAAACACTACTTGCTTTCACCTTTTGTTTTCTAATCCTTTCTTTTAACGCGTTTACCCAGGAAAAAGAAACATTCACCATTATAAAAGAAATACCCCACCTGCCGGTTATTAGCCAGGGAAGTACAGGAACATGCTGGAGTTTTGCAACAACCAGCTTCCTCGAATCAGAAATTATACGTAAAGGTTTGCCTGAAATAGATTTATCAGAAATGTATTTCGTAAACTATGCCTACCTGGATAAAGCTAAAGCCTATTTGTTTTACCACGGCAACAACAACTTTTCGCAGGGGGGACAAGCCCATGACGTACTAAATGTGATGCGTAATCATGGCGTAGCTACCCAAAAGGCTTTTCCAGGCAAAAAAATTGATGGCAGGTTTAAACATAGCGAGTTGATAAAAAAACTCGACAAAGTGGTAGAAAAAATGAATAGTAAGAAAAAAAGATTCAATGCTGCAAAAAAGAAGGCACTTAAACCCATTTTGAAAAAAGAAATTGGGGAAATACCTAAAACGGTTGAATTTGAAAGGGAGAAATATTCACCTCAAGAATTTCTGAAATATACAGGTTTAAACCCTGACGATTATATTGAAATATCTTCTTACACCCATCATCCTTTTTATCAGCCGTTTGTACTGGAAGTCCCCGACAACTGGGCACATGGGCTTTACTATAATCTGCCATTGGATGAAATGATGGAAGTTATTTATAATGCCCTTAAAAATGGTTACACAGTGGCATGGGATGGCGATACAAGCGAAAAAACATTCAGGCATAAGGCGGGTAAAGCCGATGTGAATAAAAAACTGGCCGGAAAAATTACCCAGGAAATGCGCCAGAAAACCTTTTTGAACCGCACCACTACTGACGACCATCTGATGCATATGGTAGGACTTTCGAAAGATGCTAACGACAAAAACTGTTTTTATACAAAAAACTCGTGGGGAGACGATAGCAATTCATATGGCGGCTACCTGCATTTAACCGATGATTATGTGCGACTGAAAACATTGGCTATTTTGGTGCACAAAGATGCTATTCCTGGCAAAATACGTACAAAATTGAACCTTTAATGCGCGAATTTAAACTTACAACGGAATACATTGAACTTATTAAACTATTGAAACTTTTGCGGATAGCCGAAACCGGTGGACATGCGAAGCAAATAGTAGAAAACGGAGAAGTTACGTTAAATGGGAACCCGGAATTTAGAAAAAGAGCCAAGTTAAGGCCAAACGACGTTGTGGAAGTTCTCGGAGAAAAAATTACCGTAATCGCATAATAGTAAAAAACAAAGGCTTTCCGAAGCAATTCCGGAAAGCCTTTGTAATAATGGCCATTTAACCGACTATTTTTGCATGTGAACATCCAATTGTGGAAACGGAATCCCAATTCCTGCTTTGTTCAGCGCATTATAAACATTTTCATTAATATCGAAATAAATATTCCAGTAATCCTCTGTTTTCCCCCAAACCCGAACAGCTATATTTACTGAACTATCTGCCAACTCGTTAACTGCAATAAAAGGTGCCGGTTCAGTTAAGATCCGTTCGTCCTTAGCAATCGTGTCCATTAGCACCTTTCTCGCTTTTACTATTTCGCTGCCATAGGCAATGCCAAATACAAAATCAACCCGACGCAATGGTTCGGCAGTATAATTTATCATGGTATCCGTTGACAGGCCACCATTGGGTATAATCACCTTTTTGTTATCCAACGTCTTTAAAATGGTATTAAATATTTGTATTTCGTCAACAACGCCTTCCTGTCCTTGAGCAGAAAGGTAATCCCCTATCTTAAATGGCTTAAATATCAACAACATAACACCACCTGCGAAGTTTTGCAGCGTTCCAGATAATGCCATACCCACTGCCAATCCGGCTGCACCCAAAATCGCGATAAACGAAGTCATTTGTATACCCATCATCCCGATAACACTTATAAAAAGCAAAACTTTAAGAAGTACACCCACCATGCTGTTTAAAAATCCTCGCAAAGAGCGATCAATGTCCTTCTTCTCCATTATCCTCGATAATGCTTTCTGAATGATTTTTATCACCCAAAAACCAATTATTAATGTAATTAAGGCTCCAATAAGCTTCGGGCCATAAATCATAACTAATTCATTTAATTTCTCCCAGAGATTTTCCATTACATAAAGTTTTTTGATTTTGAAAGTGTACAATATAAACTTTTTGTGCCAAAAAAAAGAGGACTAAACTACTAATCCTCTTCTCATTCCTGTTTTAATTAAACCATATTTATGCTGTTTTTCCCAAATAACTTATGGTGTTCTGAACCGTATGCAGCTTATTCAATTCCTCATCGCGGATAGAGATGTTAAAAGTTCCTTCAAGATAATAAGCAAAAATCGACCAGTCAACCTGATCAAAACGCAAATCATCAATATAAGAAGTTTCCAGATTAATAGCCGCTTTTTCAACACCTGTTCTTCGAAGCACCCTGTATAAATTTCTCCTTATTTTGTTTTCTTCCATAGCATTAAAAAACTGTTTTCTGTTTTAAAAGTTTTCGAACATTTTATTTTATGGTTCAAATATATGAAAACCTGACTATTTTAACGGTAAACGGTATTAATTATTTAGTTTTTTTAAGATTAAATAGCAAATATGCTGATTTAAGATACACTGGTAGCTATCGGCTTTAAATAACTCGTATATCTCCAGGTTATGAAAACGATTGCTGACCCGTTCTCCGTCATGTTCAATTCCCTTTTTAAAAAATACAAGGCATTATGTAACTGTAAAAATTAAACTTTTATAATACTGAATAACAAATATTTATCATCCAAAAAAGTTTGATATATGATTAATAATAAAGGAGAATTGAATAAAATGTACATCATTCGTTTTATCTTTACATGTTTTTAAAGAAAGTTCAAATAAAATAAAGTTAACAATGAAAAAATTATTGTTTATCAGTGTTTTGATAGTCACGGGTTTTATGATTTCCTGCGGATCGAAAAACAAAAAGCAGGACACTTTTGTGTTGATTAAAACCGATTTAGGCGATATTAAAGTTAAACTTTATGACGATACACCGTTGCACAAAAACAATTTTGTAAAACTGGCTAACGAAGGATTTTACAATGGCCTTATTTTTCACCGGGTAATAGAAAATTTTATGATCCAGGGCGGCGATCCACATTCGAAAAATGTTGATAAAAAGCTCCCTCTCGGAGCTGGAGGTCCGGGTTATACTGTGCCGGCAGAGATAAAACCCAATCATTTTCATAAACGCGGGGCGTTAGCAGCGGCGAGGCTTGGTAACTCCAGAAATCCGGAAAGAGCCTCAAGTGGCTCGCAGTTTTATTTGGTTCAGGGTAAAGTTTTCCGCCCGGGCGAACTGGATACCATGATACAGAAAATTAACAGCCAGCGAAAAAACGAAATGTTGCGTGCAGCATTGGAAGCAAACAATAGCAAATTGCTTTCTTTTAAGAAAAAAGACGACAGCGAGGGCTTTAATAACTTCATCATTGATTTAAGGGAAGAAGTAGACAGCACATACAACGCCAGCCACACCTTTAGCCTTACTGATGAGGAAAAAGAGGTTTACACCACAATTGGCGGTTACCCGTCGCTTGATGGTGAATACACCGTATTTGGCGAGGTGGTTGAAGGTATGGACGTTGTGGACAAAATTGCTGCGGTAAAAACCAACAGGAACAATCGCCCGGAAAAAGATGTACACATGAAAATGAAAGTGCTAAAATAACGTGATGTAATTTCTATTTATTATTTTATTCAACTTGTGAAAGAATATTTACACAGCACTTTTAAAAACTTCTAACCGCCCAAAACATATGCAATTTCTTCGCCAGGTTGCAACCAATAGGTTTGCATGCCGGCCTTTTGTGCACCTACTATATTTTTCTTCAAATCGTCGATAAATAGTGTTTCCGAAGGAGTTATACCGGCTATTTCAATTATTTTCAGGTACGCGTTTAAGTCGGGTTTGCGGGCATTGATAATATGGGAATAGAAATCCTTTTCAAAAAGTGAATTAAATTCAAAACCGTAAGTCTTTCTGAACCAGCGATACAGTTTTTGCATGTGTATTTCGTTGGTATTACTGAATAAAAAAAGGCGGAAATCGCTGGCCAGGCGCTGCAACATTGCCACACGTTGTGGTGGAATATCACATATTATAGCACTCCAGGCACTGTCGATCTGATCGTCGGTAAGTTCAGGGTTACCAATAAATTCCCTTACCTGCCTGCGAAATTCAACCGGGGTAATGGCTCCTGTCTCCAAGGCATAGAATACCGGGTGAAAATAGACTTGGCTGTTGTCAATCACCTCTTTTTTCATCCCCAATGCCTGAAAAGATTTTAAGATCGCATCAAAATCGAGGTTCAATAATACTTTACCCAAATCGAAAACGATGTTTTTTACCTTTGTAAGATCGGCATACATAAATTACAAATTAAGTTGCGAATATAACTATTAATCGAAAGGTCTATGAATATCCAGGGCAAACATTATCAAACAATTTGGATAAAACCTTATGACAACACTGTCATTCAGGTAATTGATCAGCGAAAGCTGCCATTTATGATCGAAGTTTTTGAGCTTCAATCCACAGAAGATACCTTTTACGCATTGCGCGAGATGGTTGTCCGTGGAGCACCTTTAATTGGCATTACCGCAGCCTACGGAATGTACCTGGCATTGCTTCGGTTTAAAAAGGGCGATTTGCTTTCTTATATTTCTGATAAAGCTGTGTATTTAAAGTCAGCAAGGCCTACGGCGGTAAACCTGGCTTTTGCCGTAGACGAAATGGTTCGTTTTATTTCGTTGCATATTAAAGAAAAAGATTTGCCCGAAAAAGCACTTGCCATGGTTGAATCGATGAAAAACAGAGAGATAGCTTTCAGCAAAAAAATCGGTGAATTTGGCGCCGGGATAATAGATAAAATTTACAGGCGAAAGAATTCTACGGTAAATATACTTACCCACTGTAATGCCGGATGGCTGGCCTGTATCGACTGGGGTACAGCAACAGCACCTGTTTACGTAGCACACCAAAATGGTATACCACTCCATGTTTGGGTAGATGAAACACGGCCACGCAACCAGGGTGCGCGGCTAACAGCCTTCGAATTAAGCGAAGAAGGGGTTGCACATACCGTCATTTCGGACAACACAGGCGGCCACCTGATGCAGCATGGCAAAGTTGACCTTGTACTGGTGGGCTCCGACCGGACAACAGCCACTGGCGATGTTGCCAACAAAATAGGTACTTACCTTAAAGCACTCGCTGCTTTCGACAACAACATCCCTTTTTATGTTGCCCTGCCTTCATCGTCAATAGACTGGAAAATTAACGACGGCCTTACTGAAATACCCATTGAAGAGAGAGCTGGAAATGAAGTAGCGGAAATAGAAGGATGGAACGGAAGGGAAATAGTACGCATTAATTTAATTCCGTCTGGTACCAATACAGCCAATTACGGATTCGATGTTACGCCGGCACGTTTAATAACAGCACTGATTACCGAACGGGGGATTTGCAAAGCTGATAAAAAAGCAATCACAGAACTTTTCAGTAAATGATTATTAAATGATCGTCCGCTTTCTTTCTCTTAACGAAACCAGTATATGGTTCTGATGTACGTTATTTTGCCTGTACAATTGATATTTCAATCCGATATTTAGTAAAAAATCTCCTTGTTGTCAAATTTTGGCATGGCATTTGTTTAATTTTCTGTAAGTGTTTCAAAGCCATGAAAACACAATTTATTCGTTCAATTAACACAGCATAATTTCAGCCAACAATGGCTATCAGACCAAGCGGCATCCATTAATCAGGAGCCGCTTTTATTTTGTAGATATTTCTACTTTTTTATTCTTTCTATTAATCTGTTTTACCTGCTAACAGGCCAGATGGTATAATGTAAAACTTGTTGCTTGGAGACTGAAAATCTATGTTGTTTTTGAAAGTATTTTACCTTTGTTTAACTCAAAAATATTTGATAAAATGGACTTTGAAGCATTAATATCACAGCGGCAAAGCGTAAGAAAATACATTGAAAAACCCGTTGAGCAAGACAAAATTGACAAAATTATTGAAGCAGTCAGGCTGGCACCTTCAGCAAGCAATTCGCAGCCATGGAAGTTAATTGTTGTTGATCAACCGGAATTGAGGCTTCAAGTTGCCAAAGCTACCTACAGCAGTGTGGTAGCTTTTAATAAATTTGCTATGGACGCGCCTGTAATTGTGGTAATGGTTATTGAAAAGGCTAAACTCATAACCCGCATTGGTGGCAATATAAAAAATCAGGAATATCCTCAATATGACATCGGCATTGCAGCTGCCCACCTTTGCCTTCAAGCAACAGAACTGGGATTGGGAACATGTATTATAGGATGGTTCAATGAAAAAAAAATAAAAAAGCTGCTTAATATTCCAGGTAGAAGAAAAGCAGCTCTGTTGATAACATTAGGCTATCCACCCGATGGTTATAAATTGCGTAAAAAAATCAGAAAAAACACACAGGAAATCGTTGCTTTTAACCACTATTAAACGAATCAGCAAGTTTAAAAGCGTATATCTGATTTTCAAAAACGATTGGGTTGCAGTTAATCTTCCATTATCCAAAGGCTAAGATCAGGATGGCTTTGCCAAACCGATCTACGCATCTTTACCGCTTCGCTCTCCGATTTATATTTACCTATGCTCACAATGTAAAAGTTTCCGCGTTTACCCAATGAATCCGGTTCAAAACCCTTCTCTTCAAGGTTATTGATAAGCTTTTTTACATTCTGAGCTTTTTTAAAACTTCCGGCAACAAGGTAATAAACAGGCTCACCGGATACCTCTTCCAGTTGTTCCTCCTGACTCTGCACAACACTGGAAGACTCAAGAGTATCACTCTTATTTTCAGCATCTTGAACTAAAGATGATGTATCTGTTACGGCTACAGCGCCTTGCACTAAAGATGATGTGTCTGTTACGGCTACGGGTTCTGCTGCCACTGGCTCATCTGGTTCAGATGTTTGTTCCATCATCATTCTGTCGGTATTTTCTTCAGTTGATTTATTTTTCCAAAAATGGCGAGCAATAAAAAATCCTGCAACAAGCAATGCCAGCACAAATAATACAATCCATATCCAACCGCCTCTTTTTCGCCGCTCTTCCTCCTTTTCTATATCGTCAGGTTCAACTACCGACAGAACCTCTTCTTTACTTTCTTCTGTCAGCTCTCCATCGATAACCGGAGCAGTAGAACCTTCCTGTTTCTTATCTTTTATTTCTGCTGGTTGTTCAGTATCCGATGCTATTGGCACAGTCTCCTCCACTGGTATCTTAGTTTGATCAACTACGCCAACTTCATCTGCATGAGAAACCGCTGTTTCCGATTCACCCATCGCTTCCTCTATTACATTTTCCGATTCGTTTTCCACAACAGGGCTTTTAACAGCTTCATCCATTTCCGTTTCTTCTGAATGGCCTCCGGACTTTTGTAACAAAATAGTTTCCAGCCCCATTGTTTCCGAAAGAATAGCACTGGTGGTTGATGGTTCAAAGTGCAACTCTCCATCGGAAGCAACTGTAAGTAAACCAATATCTTTCAGAGCAATATCTTCGCCTTTATCCAGCTGAAATATCATTTTATCGCGTTCCCTTTCGATGATTTTTAAAGCATCAAAATGCGATACATTTTCGGTTTTGGCCACATAATCTACCATCAGGCCATCGTTATTTCTTATTTGTGTTGTAAAAGTGATCTCCCTTGATGGCGGTTTTATTTCAGATTCACTGATTTCAGCATGTTGATACCTGGCCACAAAGGCTCCAAAACCCGGAATGATCACTGTTTCATTCTCTGCCAATAACTTAAGGAGGTACTTTTCTAATTTCACAACTTTTTATTTTTAGGGTAAAATTATAAAAACATCGCGATGGAACGCAGAAAATCAACATTAATATTTTGATGCTCCAATTGTCAATATTTGCTTTTTTACGATATAAAGCTGGTCAATTTTCCTAATTTTGGCAGAAAAGAACAAAAATTATGGCAGCAAAAATACTGGTTACCGGAGGAGCAGGTTACATTGGCTCCCATACTGTTGTTGAATTGCAGGAGTCGGGTTTTGAAGTGTTGGTTGTTGACGATCTCTCCAACTCGGGAATTGAGGTACTCGACAATATTGAGAAAATTACAGGTATAAGGCCTGGTTTCGAAAAAATAAATCTTGCCAGACGCAAAAAAACAGATGACTTCTTCAGAAGAAACCCGGGAATAAATGCAATCATTCACTTTGCTGCCTCTAAAGCGGTTGGCGAATCGGTGGAAAAACCATTAAAATACTATCGTAACAACCTGGTTTCGATGATGAACCTGTTGGAATGTCAGATAAAATATAAAGTTCCGTCTATGGTTTTTTCCTCGTCGTGTACCGTTTACGGACAGCCCGATATTTTGCCGGTTACTGAGCAAACATCGCGTAAAGATGCCGAATCACCATATGGAAATACAAAACGGGTAAATGAAGATATATTAAGCGATACCATAGCTGCCCATTCTGACCTAAAAGGCATTGCCCTACGCTATTTCAATCCCATTGGTGCCCATCCTTCTGCATTAATTGGCGAATTACCTCTGGGTGTACCTCAAAACCTGGTACCATTTATCACGCAAACAGCTGCCGGATTGCGTGCCGAACTCAAAGTATTTGGTGACGATTACAATACACCAGACGGGTCGGCCATACGCGATTATATTAATGTAGTTGATCTTGCGAAAGCTCACGTGGTAGCTATCAACAGGTTACTGGAGGGCACAAACAAAGCAAATTATGAAGTTTTTAACCTCGGCACCGGCAATGGGGTTTCAGTGCTGGAGATTGTAAAAGGATTTGAAAAAGCTACCGGCATAAAACTTAACTATAAAATTGTTGGCCGCCGCACCGGAGATATCGAAAAAATATGGGCAGATACTACCTATGCCAACAAGGAATTGGGCTGGAAAGCTGAAAAGCAACTTGAAGAAACCCTGCTTTCCGCATGGAACTGGGAAAAGAAGATAAGGGGAATCTGATATTTCTGCAATGCTATTTATTCATTTTTCGCAGAAAACGTGGCTATAAACTGTGGCCAATTGGTTTGCTTTAGTTTACAAAGGCGCATTTCCCCAACATAGAAGAAATTTGTTCTAACATCCCTTTCCGATACAGGTTCTGTTTTATTTTTGGTAAGGCTAATTTTCTTAGTTTTGTGAAAAATAATATTATGAAAGAGATACTTATCACTGGTGGGGCAGGTTTTATAGGATCGCATGTCGTAAGACTTTTTGTTGAGAAATACTCTGATTATAAGATTGTTAACCTCGACAAACTAACCTACGCGGGTAATTTGGCCAATTTAAAAGATGTGGAAAACAAAACCAATTACCAGTTTGTAAAAGGAGATATTGTTGACGGCGATTTTATACAGAAACTGTTCGAAAAACACCATTTCGATGGAGTTATCCACCTGGCTGCCGAATCACATGTTGACAGGTCGATTTCCAATCCCACTGAATTTGTTTATACCAATGTAATAGGAACCGTTAACCTGCTGAATGCAGCCAGACACAATTGGGGCAACCAAATGGATAATAAAAGGTTTTACCATATCTCTACCGATGAGGTTTACGGATCGCTTAGCGATGAAGGCATGTTCACTGAAACAACAGCCTACGACCCACATAGCCCTTATTCGGCGTCAAAAGCAAGTTCCGATCATTTTGTACGTGCTTATCACGATACCTTTGGGCTGCCCACAGTTATCTCCAACTGTTCCAACAACTATGGCTCCTATCAGTTTCCCGAAAAACTGATACCCCTTTTTATTCATAATATTAAAAATAAAAAACCACTGCCCGTTTACGGTAAAGGCGAGAATGTACGCGACTGGTTATGGGTGGTTGACCATGCCCGTGCTATCGACGTTATTTTTCATAAAGGAAAAAATGGCGAAACCTATAATATAGGGGGCTTTAACGAGTGGGCCAATATCGACCTAATAAGGGTGATGTGCCGCAAAATGGACAAAAAACTGGGTCGCCCCCAAGGGGAATCGGAAAAACTGATCACTTTTGTGAAAGACCGTGCCGGCCACGATTTGCGCTATGCTATTGATGCAACCAAAATTAAAAATGAGTTGGGCTGGGAACCGTCACTTCAGTTTGAAGAAGGCATTGAAAAAACCATAGACTGGTACCTTCAAAATACAGAATGGCTGGAAAATGTTACTTCCGGCGATTATCAGAAATATTACCAGGAGCAGTACGAAAAAAGATAGCGCTGCTCCTGTGTTACCTTATTAAAAACAAAATTAATCTACGCTAAAAACTGCTTTTCGCGGAAACCCCATTAAAGCAGAAATATTGCAAGCTTTTCTATATGTTCTCGGATTTACAAAGTATGGAATTGTAAATAATGTCTTTGTTCAATCAACTTCCAACTGCTGACAAGAAATCACAACATTTAAAATACTCATAATAAGAATATTGCATTACTTTAGCTTAATTCTTCAAAAACTTTTTCCAGTAATTTTTTAGTGGCAATAATTCCTTCTCTTTCCGAAAGTTCATCCCCTTCGTATTCTACATCTATATATCCTTTGTAGCCCGAATCTTTTACTATTTTTACCAGGCGGTAAAAGTCCATATTTCTTTCATTGCCATCTGCATCAAAAACGTGAGATTTAGCACTTACCCCTTTGGCATAGGGCATTAGCAACGCCATACCTTTGTAACGGTCATACTGTTCGTTGGTTTTACGGTTAATTATAAAATTTCCAAAATCAGGAAGTGTCCCCACACGCTTATGGTTAACCATTTTCATAACGCCTGCCAGCCATTCGCCATTGCTTGATAATCCACCGTGATTTTCAACAATCACATTGATCTTTTTATCGTCGCCATATTCACACAGCATGCGCAGGCCATCGGCGGCCAGTTTCTGCTGCTCTTCAAAGGTACCCTGGCTTCCGGCATTAACACGTATGGAATGGCATCCCAAAAATTTTGCTGCATCAATCCATTTTTTGTGGTTTTCAACGGTCTGCAACCGCTTATTTTTATCGGGATGTCCAACCTGACCCTCGCCGTCGCACATAATAAGTATATTTTTTACCCCTTCAGATTTAGCTATTTTTTTAAGTTCTGCGAGGTATTTCATATCCCTGGCTTTATCTTTAAAAAACTGATTAACATATTCCGCTCCATCCATGCCCAGTTCGCGGGTAACTACCGGAAAATCAAGGTTGCTCATTTCGTTGGCAAATAATGCCCTGTGCAACGACCACTCGGCTAACGATATTTTAAAAGGGCATTTTTTTTCGGCTGCCAATGTTGCCAATGGCGAAAGCGCCATTGTTCCTGCACCTGCAAGAGCTATATTTCTAAGGAAAATCCTTCGTGATTGATTTTTCATTTTTTAAAGATTTAATGTTATTTAGACAAAATAATTCCGTATTACCATTTTTCACTTCAACTCATCGTTAAGCCTATAAGTTTCATTAAGAATAACCAATGCTATTTTTTGCTTGCTATCCGCAAAGAACAATTGGCTATCAATACAAAATTAATACTCTTTGCTTAAATAACTGAATATATTCGACACAAAATTAAACCACTATTATATAACGACTTAAAGAATTGACTGTCAAAATTTTTGCAAGGTGCTTTGGGTTTGGTATTTTTGTGGACAAATACTTATACAATGGAAAACTTCTTTGTAAAATCTCATGGTTTGGGCAACGACTATATTGTTTTGGATAGCGAAAGAATAACTTTTCAGCTATCTGAAAAAGCCATACAAACCATTTGTGATGTGCATTTTGGCATAGGTTCCGACGGTATTTTGTTAAAAGTACCTTCGGAAAATGCAGAATTTGGCCTGCGCATTTTAAATCCCGACGGATCAGAAGCAGAAAAGAGCGGAAACGGACTTCGTATTTTTGCAAAATATCTTTTCGACTATGGGTTGGCCGGCAAAAAGTTTTCCATAGAAACCCCCGGTGGTATTGTTTACGCTGAAATCACCAAAGAAGCTGGGGGCAAAGCCAATACCGTTAAAGTAGATATGGGTAAAGCCATTTTTGAATCGAAAAAGATCCCCGTTAACAGTAAAAACAAGGAGTGCATAGATGCAACTTTACACCTTGAATACCGCGACTACACCATCAATTGTGTCTCGGTTGGTAACCCGCATTGCGTTATTTTAACGGAGCAACTCGATGAAAAAGAGGTGAAAACTTTTGGGCCACAGATTGAAAAGAACAAAATTTTTCCCAACTACATTAACGTACAGTTTGCTAAAATAATTTCTCCAAATGAGGTTGAAATAATGATTTGGGAACGCGGCGCCGGATGGACCCTTGCTTCAGGCAGCTCATCGTGCGCTGTGGCAGCAGTAGTACTAAAAAAAGGACTTGCCAACCGAAAGCTCAATATTAAAATGCCCGGCGGACAATTAAAAATAGAAATCGATGAAAACTGGCAAATAAAAATGACAGGTGAAGTTCGCGAAATAGCAAGCGGAGCACTCAGCAATGAGTTAATCGAAACCCTAAGCTAAAAAACATTTTTCCCGGCAGGTTGGATTTTTTTTATACTAAATATCTAAAAGGATTTTGTTCAGCATATCGTATAAAAATTGCAAAGCACAATCTTCTGAAATTTTCCAAATTCTTGATTGTTTTATGGAATATTAGTTAAATCATATATATTTGCGCTGATTTATAAAGCATTAACATTGATTTCCCGTGAGGGAAGGAACACCTGAAATTTGAAATAATGACACATAAAGCAGGCTTTGTCAATATTATTGGCAACCCGAACGTGGGTAAATCCACTATTATGAATGCCCTTGTCGGCAAAAAGATTTCCATAATTACCCATAAAATGCAAACCACCCGTCACCGTATAAAAGGTATTGTTAGCGGCGACGATTTTCAGATTGTTTACTCTGACACACCCGGAATACTTAAGCCCCACTACAAACTGCAGGAATCGATGATGAAATTTGTTAATACCGCCCTGATTGATGCCGATGTAGTACTTTTTGTTACCGATGTGATAGAAAAACCGGGAAAAAACAGTGAATATATCGACAAAGTGCGCAAGTCTGATATTCCTGTTATCGTATTAATTAACAAAATAGACCTGTCGAACCAGGCAGATGTTACCCAACTTTTCAACTATTGGTCAGATATATTTCCAAAAGCAAGGGTTTTTCCGGTTTCTGCACAAGAAAAATTTAATATAGAACCTATTTTCGACCACATTCTTGATCTGTTGCCAGAAGCGCCTCCCTATTTTTCAAAAGATGAGTTGACCGACCGTAACGAACGCTTCTTTTTACAGGAAATTGTGCGCGAAAAAATACTTCTGCATTACCAGAAAGAAATTCCTTATTCGGTAGAAGTAGTTGTTGAAGAATTTAAAGAAGAAAAAAAAATTATCCGTGTAAGATGCATTATTTATGTTTCGCGCGAAAGCCAGAAAGGAATCATAATCGGCCACCAGGGAAACATGATAAAACGCGTGGGCACGGAAGCCAGGAAAGATGCCGAAGAGTTTTTCAGCAAGAAAATTTTCCTGGAATTACTGGTAAAAGTAGCCAAAGACTGGCGTGAAAAAGACCGCCAACTGAAGAATTTTGGATACGATAAATATTGAAAATTTCTCCCAACCCCTCAAAGGGAAGAGAGTCTAAAAAATATCAAACAAGCATTTTAAAAGAATAATAGTAAGCTAAAATATGAACAGCAAAATAGTAGCAATAGTAGGACGTCCGAATGTGGGTAAATCAACTTTGTTTAACCGCTTAATTGAGCAACGAAAAGCAATAGTTGACCAAACAGCCGGTGTTACCCGCGACCGTAACTACGGTAAAGGACAGTGGAATGGCGTGGAGTTTTCCGTGATTGACACAGGTGGATATGTAGTTAATTCTGAAGATGTTTTTGAGGCAGAAATCAACAAACAGGTACATCTGGCCATCGATGAAGCCGACGTTATCCTGTTTATAGTGGATGTTGAATCGGGCATTACCGACCTCGACGATGCCATAGCTGCGATCCTGCGCAGGAACGACAAGCCGGTTTTGGTAGCCGTAAACAAAGTGGACAACAACCAGCGGATTATTGATGCTCAGGAATTTTATGCTCTGGGATTAGGTGAAATCTATTGTATTTCGGCCATGACCGGAAGCGGCACCGGCGACCTTCTGGACGAACTGACTAACCAGTTGCCCAAATCAGAAAACCAGAATGATGAACACGAACTGCCCTACTTGTCGGTAGTTGGAAGGCCAAACGTGGGCAAATCGTCATTTATCAATACACTCATTGGCGAGGAGCGAAATATAGTTACCGATATTGCAGGAACAACCCGCGACTCCATACACACGCGCTACAATAAGTTTGGGCACGACTTTATTATTGTAGATACCGCTGGCCTGAGGAAAAAGGGAAAAGTAAACGAAGAACTGGAGTTTTATTCGGTGCTGCGGTCGGTGCGTACCATCGAGAATTCTGACGTCTGCCTGCTTATGATTGATGCAACAAGGGGCATTGAAGCACAGGATATGAATATTTATAACCTTATTGTCCGAAACAAAAAGGGCGTGATAATTTTAGTTAACAAGTGGGATTTAATCGAAAAAGATACCCATTCTGTTAAAAAGTTTACCGAGACTATACAAGAGCGGATAGCTCCTTTTACCGATGTGCCTATATTATTTGTTTCAGCAAAAACAAAGCAAAGGGTGCACAAAGCGCTCGAAACAGCCATTGAAGTATTTAAACGCAGAAAACAAAAAATAAAAACATCAGAAATTAACGACTACCTTTTGGAAGCCATAGAAGCCTATCCACCACCTTCGGTAAAAGGCAAGTATATAAAGATTAAATACATAACACAGTTGCCTTCTCCTACGCCATCGTTCGCACTGTTTGCCAACTTACCGCAATATATTAAAGAACCTTATAAAAGGTACATCGAAAACAAAATCAGGGAAAGGTTCAATTTCACCGGGGTACCTGTACAGGTTTATTTCAGGCAAAAGTAAAATACTATATATGAACAATATAAAGCATTAGACTTATACGAGAGAAAGTTACTATTCTTTACCTTTTCACCAATAAAATATCGATCGCAGGCGTGTTGCCAGCCTGATAGCATTTTTTGCACGGCAGAATGTTATTAAAGGAAAAATGCAACCTGGCATTACCCATATTGGTATTGTCTCTAACAAATTCTCATCCCATGGCGAAAGGCGTTTAATTATTCATAACATTGGCGCAGGGCAGGTATTCTTGTGATTAATCTTGCAGTGAAAAAATATTTTGCGTAATAAACCGTATCTTTGTAAGAGATAGTTTAAATTTTAAACTGTCTTTAAAATGTTCAGAAATATTTAGTGTTATGATTGGTAGATTTTTTCATACACCGGCAACAAAAAAATTTTACATTCCTCCGCGGTTTTACGATCCTGACAAGGAAGCCCGTGAAGAGAGAGAGAGAAGGATAAAAGAGGAGATGGGTATTTTCGATGAAAAAAAAGACCCGGACGCGCCTTTCAAACCGAACATTAAAGGGCAGTTTCGCCGCACCGGCGATTGGGAGCCCAAGTCGTCATCAGGAGCCAGAAGGGCGCAGCAAAACCGGCTGATTATCCTTATTGTGATACTTGCACTGGTGTTTTTTATGTTTTTTTACTTGTAGCTGATTTTCTATTTCGTGATTATCAGCATAAATTAGCTTAATCAATTGAGTGATATAATTCAATTATTACCCGACTCTGTAGCCAACCAGATTGCTGCCGGAGAAGTAATACAGCGTCCTGCCTCGGTGGTAAAAGAATTGGTTGAGAATGCCCTGGATGCAGGAGCTACTGAAATTACCGTACATGTTAAAGATGCCGGTAAAACCCTGATACAGATAAACGATAACGGATGTGGTATGTCACCCACCGATGCGAGGATGGCCTTTGAGCGCCATGCTACTTCCAAAATCAACAATGCCAATGATTTGTTTGCTATCCGCACCATGGGTTTCAGAGGTGAAGCACTGGCTTCCATAGCCGCCATTGCCGATGTTGAACTACGGACAAAAAAAGTGGAAGACGATGTAGGCACTTTTATACACATTGTTGGTTCGGGGGTTAAAACCCAGGAACCGGCTGCCTGTGCCAATGGAACAGGTTTTATGGTAAAAAACCTTTTTTTTAATGTTCCTGCCCGACGTAAATTTCTGAAGAGTAATACAACAGAATTAAAGCACATTATCTGGGAGTTGCAGCGTATAGCATTGCCCAACCCGAAAATCCGGTTTCTGCTGTATCACAATAATTCACTCCTCTACGACCTTCCAAAATCGAACCACCGGAAAAGGGTGATCGACCTTTTTGGAAAAGGACTAAACCAAAGCCTGGTAACCATCGACGAGGAGACAAGCCTGGTTAAAATATACGGGTTTGCAGGCCAACCAAAATTTGCCCGAAAAACAGCAGGAGAACAGTTTTTCTTTGTTAACGGGCGCTACATGCGCCACCCCTATTTTCATAGGGCAGTTATGCAAGCTTACCAGCATCTGCTGCCCCCTGATACTTATCCCTCATACTTCATTTATCTTACCACCGATCCGGCACAAATCGATATTAATGTTCATCCCACAAAAACGGAAATCAAATTTGAAAACGAAAGGGATATCTGGCAGCTGATTCATGCAGCCGTACGCGAATCGCTGGGAAAACACAATGTAGTACCTTCCATCGACTTCGACCAGCGAGGGAGTATTGATATTCCAGTGCCACCTAAAAACAGGGATGCAGTTACTATTCCGAAGATTGAAGTTAATAAGGCATATAATCCTTTTGAAACGGGCAAGTCAATCGGGAAAATGCCGCCGGCAGATAAGTCTTCACAAGCGAATATAAAGCATTGGGAAGACCTTTACGAGGGAGCACAACTAAAGTTAAAACCAGAGGAAAGAATAGATATAAATACTGATAGTCAGCAATATATGTCGTCCCTGGATCAATACAGCGGAAAGAAAACACTTCAGCTTAAGCAAAAGTACATACTTACTCCTGTAAAATCGGGATTGATGGTGATTAACCAGAAGCGTGCCCACGAACGTATTCTCTTTGAACAATTCATGGAAGTGCTTAAATCGGAGTCGGTGGCCAACCAACAACAACTTTTTCCACAAACCATAGAATTAAACCCTGCTGATGCAGCAATTCTTACCGACATCCTCAGCGACCTGCTTGCACTGGGGTTCGATATACGCGAGTTCGGAAAAAATACGTTCATAATAAATGGTACCCCAGGAGTTCTCGATGTAGCTTCGCCCGAACTTATTGTCGAAAGACTGCTGGAAGAATATAAAAACTCGCCGGTAAATGCTAAATTAAAAGCCAGGGAACAAATAGCTCTTTCCCTGGCCAAGGCTTCAGCACTGGATTATGGGTACGAATTAAAACAAGAGGAAACAGATCAGCTAATTGACCGCCTGTTTGCCTGCGACACACCTAACTTTACTCCTGACGGAAGGAAAGTGCTCACCATTTTCACCACGGAAGAAATCGAAAAAAATTTTGTTAAATGACAAGTTGTCGTTATTTTTCAGATTTTCACATTTGGTCTAACTATTGTAAAACAGACTGTTGCCTCCATATTAACAATTATATTTGATAAAAAGAAGGGGAGAATATGAATTACAGACCAGCCTATAACGCAATTCCACCGGTGGTAAAGAACCTGATTATTGTAAACGTGCTGCTGCTTTTGGCCACCTATGTATCGAAAGGTACCGGTATCGACCTTTATAATTACCTCGCATTATATTTCCCGCTATCAAAGCATTTTATGCTGTCGCAGCTTTTTACGCACATGTTTATGCACAGTGGGCTTCCGCACCTGTTTTTTAATATGTTTGCCTTATATATGTTTGGCCGGGTTCTGGAAAGCGTATGGGGGCCAAAAAGATTTTTAACATTCTACCTTGTAACAGGCCTGGGGGCAGCATTGCTACATACACTGGTAAATTTTATCGAATATGAATCGGTTGTCTCCAAGCTTACTCCAGAGCAGGTGGCACATGTAAAAGAAGCAGGCACTGCTTTATGGGCCGAAGGGAAAACCTTTGCCGACCCATTAATGGGAAAAATGGCCATGCTACTAAACATTCCCACCGTTGGTGCATCAGGAGCGGTTTTCGGAATACTGCTCGGCTTTGGCATGTTGTTCCCCAATACCCAGTTAATGTTGCTTTTTCCGCCCATACCCATTAAAGCAAAATACTTCGTTATTGGCTACGGTTTACTCGAACTTTTCCTTGGCATTTCTCAACCGGGAAGCAATGTAGCCCACTTTGCCCACCTTGGTGGTATGCTCTTCGGTTTTATACTTATTAAATACTGGAACAAAAATTCCAAGAATTTCTATTAATCTCTTTCGCTGTGATTGTTGGTATTCAGAAATAATGATTATGGATATTTGGGAAGATATAAAACGAACGTTCAAACAAGGCTCGGCTTTAACACGGCTGATCTATATCAATCTGGGCTTGTTTCTTGTAGCAAAGATAATTGGTGTTGTTTTTTATCTGGCGGGCCAGTACAATCCTTTAATGGTTTGGTTAAGTTTACCCTCAGGTATTAAAAATCTTGCGTTACAACCCTGGACCATTATCACCTATATGTTTTACCATCAGGGGTTTATTCACCTGCTTTTTAACATTCTGGGGTTGTATTGGTTCGGAAAGCTTTTTTTATACCGATTTGAAGGCCGAAAACTAATAAGCGTTTACCTGATGGGAGGTATTGCCGGCGGATTACTATATGTAATCTCTTACAACCTCTTTCCGGTATTCCAGGGAGTAAACGGGCTTTTGATGGGTGCATCGGCTGCGGTAATTGCCATTTTAGTGGCTACTTCGGTTTACGACCCACAACACGAAATTTATCTCTTTTTTGTGGGTAAATTCCCATTAAAGTATGTTGCAATTTTTTATGTGATACTGTCGGTAATTGGTATTTCTTCGTCAAATCCAGGTGGAAATATTGCCCACCTTGGAGGTGCCCTGTGGGGCTGGTTTTATATTGCACAACTGCGCAAGGGGAAAGACTATGGCAACGGTATTGTTGAACTGATAGACAAAATTGCAGCTATTTTCAAACCTAATAAAAAGATGAAGGTAACCTATAAACAACCTCCCCGCGACGACCACGAATATGCACGTATGAAGCACAATCAGCAGGAAGAGGTAAACAGGATACTGGAAAAAATTGCAAAAAAAGGATACGACAGCCTCACAAAAAGCGAAAAAGACTTACTGTTTAAACAAGGCGAAAAATAACGTCAGTTATCGTTTAAGCTCTGCGTATGAGCACTATGGATACTGGCATTAAGTTCGAAACCCACCAATAAAATCAACGACATTACATAGATCAACAACAAGATAATCAGTAGCGTACCGATTGAACCATAAAGTTTGTTGTATTGACTAAAATTGTTGATGTAATAAGTAAACCCTGCCATTGTAAAAATACTAAGAATAGTAGCCAGTGTACCTCCGGCAGAAATAAACCGCCATTTTACCTTCTTGGCCGGTGCCAGATAATACAAAATAGAGTAGGCAAAGAAAAACAATGCCAGTATAACAATCCATTTCCCTACAATAAGAAGGTAAATAGGAAACCTGTCTTGTAAAATATCTTTTTCCTGCAGGAGGCCGATTAACGTCTGTCCGCCTGTTAAGAGTGCTATGGCCAAGGTAAGCAAAAGCGAGAGGATAAGTAGCATGTAAACGGCAGCAATGCGTTGGCTGATCCAGGAGCGCCGATAAATGCTGTTAATGGTAGCGTCAAAAGCGCTCATCATAGATGCCAGTCCGTTGGTGGAAAATATTAATGCCATTAAAAAACCCAACGAAAGCAGGTCGCTACGCGGACGTGTAATAATGTCATACAACGTACCCTCAATCGTCGAATAAGTACTCTCGGGTACCAAATTCTGGATAAGTATCAATAACTCACTCTGAAAATTATCAATAGGGATATATGGAATTAAAGTAAAAAGAAAAATAAGGAACGGAAATAAAGCAATAAAAAAAGAAAAAGCAATAGCCGATGCCCTGGTGGTTATAGACCCTTCGTAAATGCTACGCCAAAAAAATACAGCTACATCGTACAGCGGAACACCTTCAAAAAAAGGAAGCGTAATTTTTTCCGCTTTTTCAGAAATCTTATCCAACCTTCCCTTTAAATTCTCACTTATCTGTGCAAACTTATTGTTCCGCGGATTAACCTTTAACATTAAAGTTATTGTTTATCTATTCTGAGCTGATGGATATAATCTTTGCCACCACTCTTTTTCAGCAAAAACTGCACCCTGAAATTTCCATTGTTGGTTTCCAGTTTTCCAATTACATATTCAGCACCTTCTTTACCTCCCTGGTGAATGATAGTGAAATCCTTGGGTTGGTAAGTATTGAAGAATTTGCTTATAATTTGTTGTGCCTGCGCTTTGCTGCAAACATTGTCGTTTTCTAAAACAACCAAATCCACGTTTTGGTTAAAATATTCCGAAAGCGTTTTAGAATTGCCGTTCTTAAAGCTTTTCAATATCTTATCAGGAACCTGCGCCTGCAAAATATTGGATGCCAGCACAAAAAGAGCAACAGCAATAAATTGAAGCATTCTTTTATTAATTATTGGCATATTTTTGTTTTTACAATTACAATAAGTACAAATCATGCAAAAACTGTGCAAAAATTACTGAAACACCAATTTTAGTGTAAATTTATAAAATTAATCATCAATATCGAAATGAAGGTTACATTATTGGTCATCGGGAAGACTGATTCGCAATATCTGGCAGAAGGAATTGCAGAATACAGCAAAAGGTTAAAACATTATATTAATTTTGAATTGGAAGTATTGCCGGATATACGCAGAAAAAAAAATATGTCGATTGAAGTGTTAAAAAAGAAGGAAGGCGAACAAATCCTCAAGTGTTTAACGCCGGGACGGGAATTTCACCTGTTTGATGAAAGAGGCAGGGCATTTACGTCAGAGGAATTTGCACGGTTTTTAGAAAAGAAAATGACCAGTGGCTTAAAAAACCTGGTACTGGTTATTGGCGGCCCGTATGGCTTTTCGGAAAAAGTGTACGAAAACGCCAAATCAGAAATTTCTTTATCGAAAATGACTTTTTCGCATCAAATGGCGCGGCTTTTGTGCGTCGAACAAATTTACAGGGCGTGTACCATTTTAAAGGGAGAGCCCTATCACCATAAATAGCTTATGTTGCTAAAACTGAATAAATACTTTTATCTTGCTGTAGCCCTGGTATTTTTTACCGTAGCCGTTTTTGTGGAAAACAGCCTGCTGCGGAAACACCCTGAAAAACACCTCGTAAACGAATTTAAAGTTCAAATGCTGTCCAACGAAAAGATATTGAAAAACAATATCGAAAAAATAGCAGAAATTGTTAACGACGAAGCATTTGAAGAAAATTATTTTGAAAGCCTGAAAGATTTTAATCTTCTGGTTGATAAAACCGGCTACGGTTACCTGGTTTATAAATCGGGAGAGTTAAAGTACTGGTCAGACCGTGCTATTGCTTTTTATGGCCATATTAACGACTACAAAAAACATAGTCGGCTGTTGCAACTGCCCAACGGCTACTACCTTAGTGCAGACACAGTTATCGGCGACAATGAAATCATTGGTGTTCAGCTGATTAAATATAATTACAAACACGAAAACAAATACCTCCAGAATAATTTTTACCGCGATTATAACCTGCCACGGGAATATGAAGTTACAGCATCAGAAAAAGAAAATGGTTTTCAGGTAACAGATATTTCCGGCAACTATCTTTTTTCCATTGTTCCATGGGGTAACTACCTGTGCACAAAAAACCAGCTTTATTTCCCCGGCGTTATCTATTTTCTCGGCTTATTGATACTTCTTTTCTATTTCCGCAAAGAATTTATCGAAAACAAAGCACCCTTTTTACTTCGCTTGTTTGGATTGGGAATGGCACTTTTTATTATATACTGGCTTCACCTGATCTTTAATATTCCGGCTATTGTTAAATACCTCCCGGTATTCAACCCCCGGTTTTTTGCCTTTAGCGATTGGCTCCCTTCGCTGGGCGGCTACTTTCTCATCGCGCTTTTCTTTGCTTTCTGGCTCTATAACTTTACCCTCGACCTAAATATCAGTGAGCTGACGAAAGACTCCGGCCTGTCCAAAAATATGATAGTTGCGCTTCTGCTACTTTTTAGTGCAAGCATTTATTTACTTGTTCACTTTTTTATAGAAATTTTGGTAATCAACTCGGCAATCTCTTTCTCCTTAAGCAAAATAACAAGCATAACATTACAAAGTGTCCTGGGTATTTTTTCCGTGGGGCTAATGTTGCTTTTTACGGTTGTATTTACGTTAAAAATTATTCGCAATGCCTGTGGGCAATGTAAAAAGCCAACAATGGTGATAATGGTTATAGCCATAGTTGTTTTTCTTGCAATAACACAGCTCATTGTCATTAAGCATATTACATGGTTTACGCTTTTCTTTTTTTGCATAACTGCCTTATTGGAAATCCTTTTCGGGCACAACTACCTGAAAAAATACGCTCTTGGTTCGCTGATTATTTTTGTGTCCGTTGCTTCTATTTACTCATTGATGGTAATTTACCAGAATATAGGCAAAAAAGAACGCGAAACTCAAAAAGTATTTGCCATAAAGCTGGTCAACGAGCGCGACCCGGCTGCAGAAGAATTTCTTTCTAAAATTCAAGTTAAAATGAAAGATGACCCTGCCATTTTGAGCCTTATCGCCCAAAACAGGGAGTGGAAAGATTATATCGAACGTGCCTATTTCAACAGCTATTTCCGAAAATACCTTATTGACATATATATTTGTGGCGAGTCCGACAGTGTAACACTTCTTCCCTCAAATCAAAAAGTCCCCTGTAATCCATACATAAACGGACTCATCCGCGACATGGGAATAAATATTCCGGGTACCGATTTTTATTTTATGGACAACCTCAACGGGCGTATTTCCTACACCGGGCAATTTCATTATCCTCTCCTGAACGATTCTGCGGGGTTGACATTATTTATAGATCTGGACTCCGACCTCTTATTCGAAGGGATCGGGTTTCCTGAATTACTGATAGACAAATCGATAACACGATCGGACAATTTTAGGAAGTTTAATTATGCAAAATACTATGGTGGCGAATTGACAGATAAATTTGGCGACTATAACTACAACTATTATATTGATACCTACGGCCCCGCCGACCAAGAATTTACTTACCGAAAGTGGGATAAACTGGAACACCTAATCTATCATACCAGAGAAAATAACTACGTTATTGTATCGCGCAACCTGCTTACTTTCAACGAATATCTTATTTCTTTCCCTTATATTTTTGTTTTCTACTTTGTTTCGCTGCTGCTTTTAATGCTCGTTGGCGACCAGAACCTGCGCAAGCACAAAATAGTCATCGACCTTAAATTTAAAATCCAGGCAGCTATTATATCCATTGTTTTTGTATCACTCCTGTTGGTAGCTTCAGCAACTATTTATTACAATGTGGAAGAATACAAACTGAGGTACCGAAACGATTTGGAAGATAAAATGACTTCCATTGCCGAAGAAATAGACATGCGCCTCAACGAGCGGGACGATATTACGCCCGATGTTGTCAACTGGTTAGTGGAAGAGTTATCGAAGCTGTCGAATATTTTTCAAACAGATATTAATATTTACGGTATAAACGGAAGTATTCTGGCTTCTTCCAGACCCGAAATTTTTCAGCGCGGGCTGGTGTCGTCACGTATTAATTCGCAAGCCTATTACGAGATTTTCCAAAATTTTCAGTTCAACAATTATATTCAACACGAAAAGATTGGCAAATTGTCCTATTTCTCGATATACAAACCCATTATCAACCAGCGGGGAGTTTTTCTGGGCGCCATTAACCTGCCCTATTTTATTAAACAGGATAAGTACAGTCAGGAGATTTCCACATTGGTTGTTGCGTTTATCAATCTTTATGTACTGCTGTTTCTGGCAAGTATTATTGTGGCTGTGTTTATAGCCAACCAGATTACTCACCCACTAACGCTTCTTCAGGCTAACTTACAGAAAATAACCCTGGGAAAGCGAAGTGAACCAATTAATTACAACCGTAATGACGAAATTGGGAGTTTGGTGAAGGAATACAATAAAAAGGTAGACGAGCTGGCTGTAAGTGCCGAACTGCTGGCACGTTCGGAACGTGAATCAGCTTGGCGCGAGATGGCCAAACAAATTGCACACGAAATAAAAAATCCTTTAACACCAATGAAGCTGAACATTCAGCATTTACAACGTACTAAAGTAAAAAACAAAGAGTACAACGAATCGTTAGAACGAATAACAGCTACGCTGATAGAACAAATCGACAACCTTTCGGATATCGCCACTGAGTTTTCCAATTTCGCCAAAATACCACAGGCACGCAACCAGGTTTTCGTACTGGCAGAGCAGTTGCAAAAGGTAATCGACCTCTACGAAACACACAATCGGGCACACATTGTTTTTCGTCCCGAAAATTATAAAACGCTGCGTGTTAACGCCGACAGGGAGCAACTATCCAGAGCCGTTATAAACCTAATTAAAAACGGCATACAGGCTATTCCCGAAGAACGGGAAGGTATTGTCACCATTTCGCTCGACCGCAGGGAACACATGGCTGTGGTATCTGTTGCAGACAATGGCACTGGCATTCCTGAAGAAGTAAAAAATAAACTTTTTAGTCCGAGTTTTACCACCAAAACAAGCGGAATGGGCTTAGGCCTCTCTATTGTAAAAAATATTGTTGAAAATTTCTCCGGCAAAATTTGGTTTGAAACAGCTTCTGGTAAAGGGACAACCTTCTTTTTCGAAATACCTATTTATGAAGAAGAAACAAACGAAACTCAACATTGATATATGGTACCACTCTCTTTCAAACAAATCTCTGATAGGCTTAAGCAATTGCAACTACCCGATTTTGATATAGTTATAGGCATAGGGTCAGGTGGTATTCCTCCAGCTACTATGGTGGCTTTTCATTTGAATGCCGAATTACAGGTTCTGATGTTAAATTATCGCGACGAAGCCAATAATCCACGTTTTAGTGAGCCACAGTTAATTAAAAAACCACAATGGAACCTTAAAGGGAAAAAAATAATGCTGGTGGACGATGTTGCTGTTTCGGGAAAAACGATTGAAGCTGCCAGGGCCATGTTAAAAGGGTACGATGTTACCACTCTCACCATGAAAGGCAAAGCCGATTTTGTGCTTTTCCCTGAAATTAAGGATTGTGTAAAATGGCCATGGAAACCATAATCCGGACAGAAAGCAAAAAAGCATAACCTGGTGTGAGGCAATTGCATAGTTGCGCAAAACAAATATGTCCTGCCGGTGGTTTAGACGATGTATCAGCCCTGTGGGTTCTTCTCGTCATGCTGAGTTTTTTCAGTATCTTCTAAAAGATGAGATGTTAAAACGAGTTCAGTATGATAGGTTTAATTTCTTAATTAATCGTTCGAACCTTAATGTTCTTAACTCCTTGATATCATCTTAATGGTTTACAACAATGTGACAATCCGCGTTAAGTAGTGCCGGCAAGAAAACAATCGGTTCTCCAAACCTCTGATAAGAAAAAGCTATATCTTTGAGTCTTATATAATTGCCGCTGCTTATTTACACACAACGTACTGAATTACAATACATTAATCTCACCGACAAGCTGCATGGCATAAAACAAAAAACCAGGCCAATGACTAAAAAACAAAGATTAATCACAATTATCAGTATACTGATTTTATTATCAGCATCTTTTATAATTTTTAAACTATTAATGGTTACGCCATCTAATAATCTGAAAAAAATAGAATTTGATAATACGCGTGTGAATATGGAATTAAAATTCTGGTATTCAGATACTACCGGCAATACATATTTAAGAAAATTGCGTAAAAATTACGGGCTGGAGACATTGGTTTTAAATCTTCCGGATGAAATAGAAAAAATAAAAAATATATTAGATTGGGCACACCATCAGTGGGAGCATAATGGTAGTAATACCCCATCAAAATCAGATGCCCTTACAATATTGAAAGAAGCAAAAGAAGGAAATAAATTCAGGTGTGTAGAATACGGAATTGTTGCTGCGGCAGGACTAAATAGCATTGGAATAAAATCGAGAGTATTAGGTTTAAAAACCAAAGATTGTGAAAAAGTAAAATATGGAGCAGGGCACGTAGTGACAGAAGCCTATTCAAAAGAATTTAAAAAGTGGATATTTATTGATGGCCAATTTAATGCCATACCGTTTCTAAACCATTGGCCTTTAAATGCTGTCGAGTTTCAGAAAGCAATATTAGAAAAGCCTGATAGCCTAATAATAGTTAATAAAAACGGCCAATTTTCTGATAAAGACAAGAAAAAATATATTGATTGGATAGGAAAGTATTTATTCTATTTCGATACAAAGTTTGATAATAGATATGTTGCAAATAAAGAGAAACAAAGTGTTAAAGGGAAAAAGAATTTAATGTTAGTTCCTTTAAAATCTAACTCACCTGAGGTTTTTCAAAGGAAGTTTGATATTGATTACTGTTTATATACTCATAATGAAAATGATTTTTATCAAACGCCGAACTAGAAATTGACACACAAATTGATAAGCAAAGTGCATAAAGTATTTACATTAAGCCTGCCAAAACAAACCTGGGTTCACAACCTTTACTTATACACTAATCGTTATATTTAATACAAAATGAAAAGACCAAAAATTACAGTATTCTGGTTTAGACGAGATTTGAGAATAGAGGATAACCATGGCTTGTTCAATGCACTCAAAAGTGATTATCCGGTACTGCCTATCTTTATCTTTGACACAAATATTGTTGAAGAATTGCAGCCCGATGATGCTCGTGTTTCATTTATATACGAACGCATTACATATCTGAATAACTATTTAAAAACAAAATCAAGTGGCATCTTTTTTATAAAAGATACGCCGGAAAATGCCTGGAAGAAAATCCTCAATGCCTATGAGGTAAAGGAAGTTTATTTCAACGAGGATTATGAACCATATGCCATAAACAGGGATAAGCAAATCGAAAAATTATTGACGGATATGGGAGTTAATGTCAATATTTTCAAAGATCAAATTGTTTTTGCAAAAAACGATATCCTGAAAGCCAATCAGACACCCTATACCGTATATACGCCCTACAAAAACAGATGGATGCAAACATTTCAAAGCATTACATTGGAAGTTTTTAGCTCTGAAACCAAAAGTAACTTTTTAAAACAAGACTTTGCGCTACCTGCTTTATCGGAAACAGGGTTTCGCCCATCAAGCATCAAAGTTATGCCATACAATTTAGATGATTTAGAAACCTACGAAGCGGTGCGTAATATTCCGTCTCTTAACAAAACAAGCCATCTGTCTCCGCATCTTCGTTTCGGAACGGTAAGTATAAGAAAGGTGGTAAAACAAGCATTAAAGCATCAAGCTTTTTTAAATGAACTGATCTGGCGTGAGTTTTTTATGCAGATTTTATACCATTTTCCAATGGTCGTCAATTTCAATTTCAGGCGCAAATATGACGGTATTAAATGGCGAAACCATGAGGATGAATTTGAAAAATGGAAAAATGGCGAAACGGGATACCCTATGGTGGATGCCGGTATGAGAGAATTAAATGCCACAGGCTATATGCACAACAGGATAAGAATGATTACTGCAGGTTTTTTGTGCAAACATTTATTAATAGACTGGCGATGGGGCGAAGCTTATTTTGCCGAAAAATTACTGGATTATGAACTGGCATCTAATAATGGCAACTGGCAATGGGCTGCCGGAACCGGATGTGATGCGGCTCCCTACTTCAGGGTGTTTAACCCTGAAACTCAACTTAAAAAATTTGATGAAGATTTTATCTATGTAAAAAAATGGATACCTGAATTTGCCACTAAACATTATTCTGCCCCCATTGTTGAACACAAAATGGCAAGAGAAAGGGCTATAATAACATATAAACAAGGCATACAGCACTCATTCTAAAAGAGTCAACAAAAAACATTAAATTATCGAGTAAATAGGTAACCAATCAACATATTTATCAGCCGATGTATCTGGCACATGCCAGCGGCCTAATTGTGGGTTGTAGTATCGAACATGACAATCTCACCTATCCAGCTTCATAACCCCAATCGCATGATCTACAATACATTAATAAAAAAATCACCGCGACTATTCTAATTGCAAACCACGCAATTTTTCTTACTTTTAAAATCATTTTAAAAAATTATACGGTATGAAACGAAAAGGGTGGCTTCTTTTAGGGCTGTTATTTACCATGCTTGCCTGCGGAGTTAAAGAAAAAACGCAAACTAATTTTGTTATTATTTATCTTGACGATGTTGGATATGGTGATTTAACCCTCACCGGTGCAACGGGCTATACAACACCTAACCTTGACAAAATGGCATCCGAAGGTGTGTTTTTCACCCACTATTACTCTCCACAGGCTGTATGCAGTGCTTCACGCGCAGGGCTCCTCACCGGTTGTTATCCTAACCGCATAGGTTTTAGTGGTGCTTTAAATCACATGGCTAAAATAGGAATCAATGCCGAGGAAGAAACCATAGGCGAGGTGCTAAAGAAAAAGGGTTATGCTACTGCGGCTTACGGGAAATGGCACTTGGGGCACCATCCGCAATTTCTGCCGCTCAACAACGGGTTCGATGAATATTTCGGAATACCCTATTCCAACGATATGTGGCCCAATCATCCTACCAACAAAAACTATTACCCACCACTGCCATTAATCGAAGGACTGGAGACCATAGCCACTAACCCCGACCAATCGCAGTTTACAACCGAATTTACCCAAAGAGCAGTAAAGTTTATCGAAAAAAATGCAGGCAAGCCGTTTTTTGTCTATCTGGCGCACCCCATGGCCCATGTGCCTCTCTTCGTTTCCGATAAGTTTAAAGGTAAATCGCAGCAAGGGCTCTATGGCGATGTAATGATGGAAATTGACTGGAGTGTCGGGCAAATCTTCGATGCACTTAAAAGCAATGGTCTGGAAGATAACACTTTGGTAATTTTTACTTCTGACAACGGGCCATGGATCAACTATGGAAACCATGCCGGCAGTACCGGAGGGTTGCGCGAAGGGAAAGGCACCACCTACGAAGGGGGCCAGCGGGTTCCCTGCCTTATGTATTGGAAAGGAGTTATTGCACCGGGCACCGTAAACAACCAGTTAATTTCGGGAATAGACATTCTGCCCACAGTGGCAGCAATAGCAGGTGCACCATTGCCAGAGCACAAAATTGACGGGCTAAACCTTTTGCCGCTGTTAAAAAGAGAAACCACCGACTCGCCACGAAAATCGTTTTATTACTACTACCGCCGCAATAACCTCGAAGCGGTACAGGATGGACAGTGGAAACTGGTTTTTCCGCATAAAGGGAGGTCTTATGAAGGCTTCGAACCAGGAATAGATGGCATGCCTGGAAAAGTTAACGGGCAGGCAGAGGTAGCTCCGGGCCTTTATAACCTGCGCCGTGACCCCGGAGAACGCTATAACGTAATGGATTACAACCCCGAAATAGTGGCGCGTCTGGAAAAACTGGCCAACGAAGCTCGCGAAGACCTGGGCGATAACCTAACAAAGAATCCGGGTAAAAACCGGCGTCAACCGGGACGGATTAATCAGTAATCCCACAAGAAAACAATTCAATACACTATAAATCAAATAATTACACATTGCAATCAAATGATATTAATTTTATCCGGGATTAATTTTCGGGATTTTTTTTACTAGCTCTTCTCGCTTAAAACCGTATGTTTTACCTTGCTTCCGGGATATACTTTTAAAGCTTCTTCCAAGATTTTCAGGCTTACTGCCAGGTCTTCTTTCTTCAACACGTAGGCAATACGTACCTCGTCAGTGCCCTTTCCGGCAACGGTATAAAAACCAGATGCGGGGGCAAGAAACAGGGTTTGCTTTTCATATTGAAAATCGGAAAGCAGCCATTCGCAAAACCGATCGGCATTGTCAACAGGCAGGCGGGCAACGGTATAAAAAGCACCCATGGGTATAGGCGAATATACACCTTCAATGCGGTTCAGCCCGTCAATCAGGAATTTTCGACGGTTAACATACTCATTATAATTATTGAGCATATAGTCCGGATCGGCATCCAGCGATGCTTCAGCAGCAATTTGGCCGATTAAAGGAGGGCTAAGACGAGCCTGGCAAAACTTCATTACGTTTTGCTTTACTTCCTCGTTTTTTGTAATCAAGGCGCCTATCCTTAGCCCACACTCACTATATCTTTTTGATACAGAGTCAATTAATACTGTATTCTGTTCAACACCCTCAAGATGAAAAGCAGAAATATAAGGTGCTCCTGTGTAACAAAACTCACGATAAACCTCATCCGAAAAAAGATAAAGGTCGTATTTTTTTACCAGGTCACGAATTTTGTTCATCTCCTCACGGGTATAAAGGTAACCAGTGGGGTTATTGGGGTTGCAAATCATTATACCGCGTGTTTTTGGCGTAATCAATTCTTCAAACGCTTCGACAGGCGGAAGGGCAAAACCCTCTTCAATTTTAGCTGCTATCGATTTAATTTCGGCACCGGCTACAATGGCAAAAGCTTCGTAGTTGGCATAAGCAGGTTCCGGCACTATAATTTCATCACCCGGGTCGAGGCAACTCATAAAAGCAAAAGTTACTGCCTCGCTGCCCCCGGTGGTAATAATAATATCATCAATATTTACATTGATATTGAACTTTTGATAGTACCTCACCAATTTTTCACGAAAGGAACGAATGCCCTCACTGGGTGAATACTCCAGAATAGTGCGGTCGATGTTTTTTATGGCTTCAAGCGCTTCAGGAGGGGTCGGCAAATCAGGTTGCCCAATATTCAAATGATATACTTTAATCCCTTTCTCCTTTGCCTTTTCAGCTAAAGGACCTAATTTCCTGATTGGTGAATTAGGCATTATCCTACCCCGATCCGAAACTGTTGGCATATAATGAATTTGTTTTTAAAAAAACAAATATACAAGTATCAAATTGAAATTGATCATTTCATTAAAATTTCAATTTCAAGTATTATTAAAAAATTAACTTTCAAACCGTTAACTGCTAAATAAAAAAAGCAAAACTTGACAAGATTGACTCTAATTCTTAATTTTTATCATGTTTTAAAGGGTAGCTTCTGCCTAATTTTGATGGCAAAAAGATAAAAGAACATTATGATTATTGGCGTACCAAAAGAAATTAAAAACAATGAGAATCGTATTGCATTAACACCGGCGGGAGCTGCGGAATTGACTAAACGTGGCCATACCGTGTATGTTCAGTCGGGTGGTGGCAATGGTAGTGGTTTTAGCGACGAAGATTACAGGGCAATAGGTGTTAACATGTTGCCAACCTTAGAAGAGGTTTACGATGTTGCTGAAATGATTATAAAAGTAAAAGAACCTATTGAGCCTGAATATAAGCTTATAAAAAAAGGCCAGATATTATACACCTACTTTCATTTTGCTTCGTCGGAAGTGCTTACCCATGCAATGATAGAAAATGGTTCGGTATGTCTGGCTTACGAAACGGTAGAATTAGACGACCATTCGCTCCCTTTGCTTATACCCATGAGCGAGGTTGCAGGACGTATGTCGATACAGGAGGGTGCTAAATATCTCGAAAAAACCTATGGCGGCTATGGTGTATTGTTGGGTGGCGTTGCAGGTGTGTTGCCGGCAAAAGTGTTGATTTTAGGCGGTGGAATTGTAGGTACCGAAGCCGCAAAAATGGCTGCAGGGCTTGGCGCCGATGTTACCATCATGGATATTTCGCTTAAACGGTTGCGCTACCTCGATGATATTATGCCCGCCAATGTAAAAACCATGATGAGCAACGATTATAATATTCGTGAAATGGTTACAACACACGATGTGATTGTTGGCGCCGTACTCATTCCGGGAGCAAAAGCACCACACCTGGTAACCCGCGATATGCTTAAAACCATGAGAGCCGGAACCGTATTGATTGACGTGGCCGTTGACCAGGGCGGATGTTTTGAAACAACAAAAGCTACTACCCATACAGATCCTGTTTTTATCATCGACGATGTAATACATTATTGCGTTGCCAATATGCCGGGAGCAGTACCACATACGTCAACCATAGCATTAACTAATGCCACACTGCCTTATGCTATAGAAATTGCAGAAAAAGGCTGGAAAAAGGCTTGTGCCGACAGCATTCCACTGCGTAAAGGGCTGAATGTAGTAGATGGAAAAGTAGTTTACAAAAGTGTTGCCGACGCTTTCGGATTATCATATACAAAAGTAGAAACTGTATTATAATTTGTTGTTAATTAATCAAAACTGATTACCTGACTAATACCAGAACCTTTCCCATTTTTTCGGAAAGGTTTTTTTTATTGCCAAAATATAAAAGATAAGTTCTTTTCAACAATTCCACTTCCGGTTATGAAACTCAAATTTTTGAAACCGGAATCAACCCAGAACATCCTCGTTTCTCCCAAAATTATACCTAACTACGTAACTGGCTAAAAAGAATTATTACAAGCGTTATTCTCTTTTTTGCTTATACTGAATAATGCACATTAACAGTGAAAATGGTCATGGAACCCAAATTTTCATTGTTCAAAAACCCATAGAACAAAACGCTATCTTATTCAAAATCAGACAGACTATTTCCTTTTCAGCTATTGTAAGTTTAAAAATTAGTCAGGTAATCATGATTTATTTAAATTTGTAAATGCTAATCGTTGCATCAAATTTGGAATCGTAATATTTTGAAACTTAATTTATCACCATGAAAGTTTAATATTATGTTGATTTAAATTATTTTCAAATGTTTTAAATTATTTATGAAGAACACCTTTAAAGAACGGCTTTACGAAATTATTTTTGAGGCAGATACGCCAACAGGAAAAGCTTTTGATGTGGTTTTACTCATTGTTATCCTGCTCAGCATCATATTGGTTATGCTTGAGAGTATTCTTTCCGTTCACGCAAGTTACGGGCGTGAACTTCGGTTTATGGAGTGGGGAATCACCATTATTTTTACAATTGAATATATGTTAAGGGTTTTTATTATCAAAAAACCTGTACGTTATATATTCAGTTTTTATGGAATAATAGACCTGTTATCTGTTTTGCCAACTTATATTAGCCTTTTGGTTGTGGGCTCCCACAGCCTTGCAGTAATCAGGGTATTGCGGTTGCTAAGGGTCTTCCGTATTCTTAAATTATCTCGATATACTAACGCAGGAAGGACTTTGGGAAAAGCACTATGGAACAGCCGAGAAAAAATAAGTGTTTTTATCATGTTTGTGGTGCTGCTTGTAGTGATTATCGGAACAGTTATGTATTTAATCGAAGGCGAAGCAAATGGATTTAATAGCATACCGCTTAGTATTTACTGGGCCATTGTTACGCTAACCACTGTTGGTTATGGCGATATTAGTCCGCAAACTTCTGTAGGCCAGTTTTTTGCTAGCATTGTAATGATTATAGGCTATGCCATAATTGCTGTTCCTACGGGAATTGTTACAGCAGAAATTATAAGCCCATCCAAAGCGAAAAACACCCAGGTATGCCCTGCCTGTTTGCACGACAAGCACGAAGATGATGCTGTTTTTTGCAAAAAATGCGGCAATCGGCTCAATAAAGAAAAACAGCCAGCAAAATAATCAATTGATAATCTGCATTTTCATTGGCAATTGAATATGGCCTATAATAATTACAAGACAAATACCTCATTGGCTATACGTAACTATTATTTTCTGCCGCAAGTGTAACAAAATACAAAATGTCATCAGAAGAAAAATAGAATAAAGTCAATAATGCCTGTTCTTGTAACATCCCTCCCTCTGACTTCAAATCAGAGCCTTTATTAGTCTATGCCCGTTAAAAAACAATGGTTTTTGTGGATATTTTCAGTGATTAAACCTCTCTGCTAACTCACAAAGCATTATTTTTGTAACAAACAGACTACAATGCAACAGTATTTAGACCTTTTAACGACTATTTTGGAAAAAGGTACCACAAAAGAAGACCGTACTGGTACCGGAACCATCAGCATGTTCGGGCATCAACTTCGCTTCGACCTCAGCGAAGGATTTCCAATGATAACCACCAAAAAGCTGCACCTGAAATCGATAATTTATGAGTTGCTCTGGTTTCTGGCAGGCGACACCAACGTAAAATATCTGCAGGAGAACGGCGTGCGAATCTGGAATGAATGGGCTGACGAAAAAGGTGATTTGGGGCATATTTACGGTTACCAGTGGCGCAGCTGGCCAACGCCTGACGGCAGCCATATCGACCAGATAAGCAACGTGTTACATTCCATAAAAAATAACCCCGATTCGCGCAGGCACATTGTTAGTGCCTGGAATGTAGGCGAACTGGATAAAATGAATCTGCCTCCCTGCCATATCCTTTTTCAGTTTTATGTAGCTCAAGGAAAGCTATCGTGTCAGCTTTACCAACGTTCTGCCGATGTTTTTTTAGGCGTGCCATTCAATATAGCTTCCTATGCCCTTTTAACCATGATGATAGCGCAGGCTGCCGGACTAAAACCCGGCGATTTTGTGCATACTTTCGGCGATGTACACATCTATTCAAACCATATTAACCAGGTAAAACTTCAGCTTACACGCAAACCGTATCCGTTGCCAACGATGAAAATAAACCCTGAAATAAAAAGCATTTTCGATTTTAAATATGAAGATTTTGAACTGGTGAATTACCAGGCCCATCCACACATTAAGGGGGAGGTAGCTGTATAAACTAACACCAGTGATCAAAATACAAATAACAAATAAATTAAGTGTTAGCTACTTACAGCTTTCAAAACTCAAATTAAAAAAGAAATTCGGCTTATTCTCATCGGTTTTAAATTTGAGTAGTTTGGATTTGAACATTATTTGTATTTTGTTTTTTAAATATTGAGATTTACTAATTATGATCTATAAAAACATTTCCATTATTGTAGCCATTGCCGAAAATTTTGCCATCGGCAAAAACAACGACCTGTTGTTTTACCTGCCTAACGATTTAAAGCGCTTTAAGCAGATTACTACTGGGAAAACCATTATTATGGGACGAAACACATTGCTTTCGTTACCTAAATGGCCCCTACCCAACCGTCGGCACATTGTTATCACCGATAAAAAAGAAGACAATTTTCCCGGTTGCGAAGTTGTATTTTCTATTGAAGAAGCCATTGAAAAGGTAAAAAACGAAGAAGAAGCATTTATTATTGGTGGAGGAATGGTTTACCGGCAGTTTTACCCGATGGCAAGGAAACTCTACCTCACCTTGGTACACCAGTGTTTCGATGCTGATGTTTATTTTCCTGAAATTGATTTTACCGAATGGAAAGAAGTTTCGCGGGAAGATTTTTATGATGAAAAAAACGGGTTTCACTATTCCTACCTCAACCTGGAACGAAACTAAAATCATGTTTATATGATTTTAATATTTGCCCATTTACCTTACAACCATCTGTTTTTCAATAGTATTAACGATGTTTTATCTGATTCCTGATAAATAAAAACAGAAAAAAGCCTTTTTGATAAATTGTAAACTTCAAATTAAAAGTAAAACTATCTACAACTGTTCCCACCCTTGCCGATAAGTAGGCCTTATCCACTCTTCCGCACTTTCCCAGGCAGACAATTGCTGATAAGTTTTATCAAAATCTGGTATGCCATCTACCATTTCAAATTCGTTATTTACCATAATTTTCAGTTGGTCGAGAGGGCTGATATTGTAAAAACGCATATTTGGCCCGTCCCACAGCAGTTTGCGGTTCAGGCTGCTTAGCCGCACGGCCAATACGCCCAACATAACGGTTTCATTTAACTTGCCGGCATACTCAAAGTTGGACGAAGCCTCCAGCCGGTTATTTTGGGGTTCTTTACATGCCCGTATCCAATCCTGTTCATGGCCCCCTTCTGCAGCATCCGAAATCCTCCTGACAGATTTTTCGGGTTGAACAAAATCCTGCATCTTTTCGGTGGGTAATAATGTGGGATTCTGCGCATCTGTTCCACACATAATCTTGCCTTTTGTACCATAAAAGATGCACCCACCTGTTTCGTCTCCCATTAGTTCGTTATTTTTCAGTTCTACCGGACGTGGCGGCATAAGGCCCCCATCGTACCAGTTCAGGGTCATTTCGGGCATGGCTACTTTAGGCAGGTTATCCCTCGCCGGGAATGTATAACGGATAATTTCTGCTTTCGGAAGCGAATCATTATTAAATGGTGTAGACGTTGCTTCCACTGCCTGTGGGTATTCCAGTTTCATCGCTGCAAATACGGGATCGATAATCCGGCAGGCCATAGCGCCGGGTGCCCCCGATCCGAATTCCCACCAACCACGCCAAGTCCAGGGGTGATAAGCAGAATTATATTTGCGCCATTTTGAGGGGCCGATAAAAAGATCCCAGTTTAATGTTTTTGGCACCCGCATGTTCTTTTCAGGTGCCGCAATTCCCTGTGGCCAGAGTGGCCTGTTTGTCCAGGCATCAGCACGAGTTACTTCGCCAATGGCCCCGGCCCAAATCCATTCGCATATCTGGCGAATACCTTCTCCGGAATTACCGGAATTGCCCATTTGTGTTGCCACCTGATACCGCCCGGCAGTTTCCCTAACTATCCGCGATTCATAAATAGAATGTGCAAGTGGCTGCTGAATAAAAACGTGTTTCCCATCGCGCATGGCCATAACTGCTGGCAGAGCATGAGAATGGTCGGGTGTAGCAATCATCACTGCATCAATATCTTTCTGCTGGTCAAACATATCGCGATAGTCCCAGTACTTTTTTGCCAATGGCCAACGTTTAAACGAATTTTTACCTGCATAGCCCCAATCTACATCACACAGTGCTACAATATTTTCGGTTTCCATATACCTCAAAGTGGTATAACCTACCCCGCCAACGCCAATGCCGGCTATGTTCAGCTTATCACTCGGTGGTTTATACCCAAGCCCTGCTATTACTCTCGAAGGCAAAATGGTGATACCTGCCGCTGCTGTTGCCGCTGACCCTAAAAATTTTCTTCTCGAAAAATGGTTGTTTTCATTCATACACGTATGTTCTATCCACAATTACAGGCGGAGCCAAATTAGAAAAAATATCATGTATTACCTAAAATTTAACTTTTTTGAAGATTTATTAAAAAAATACAAGAAAAAAGGCACCCGCCTGAAAACGGATGCCTTAGTTAGTATTATTTTATTAGAGAAAATTAAGCAGGCATATCAGGCAAGCTCCAAGGCTTACGATAAGTATGCTTAATCAATTCTGCTGCAAACTCCTTAGCTGGAATCGGATCGGTCCAGGTTTTATCGAACGTTGGATGTCCATCGTGTATTTTGAATCCATCTTTCACGATCATACTAACCTTTTCATCATCGCCAAGGTTAGTGAACTCCATTTTTTCGCCATCCCAATCGAGTACTTTATTGAGTCCCTGTAACCTAACTGCCAGTACACCCATAACAACCATTTCGTTAAATGGTCCTGCTTCACTGAAATCAGATGCAGTTTTAACGCGATTTTCCGGACTCTCTTTACAAGCACGTACCCAGTCCATTTCGTGACCACTTTTTGTAGCATTGTCAATTCTCCTACGGAATTTCGGAGCATCAGGAACACGCCCTGAAAGCAGCCATGGATTAACGCCATAACATCCACAAATCAGTTTGTCTTTTGTTCCGTGGAAGATAACGCCACCACCGTGGTCATTCGGGTTTTTCCCTGCTGGCCAGCCTTCCGGGAGCATGGGTTTAATTCCTCCATCGTACCAGCTTACTTCTACCTGTGGAAGGTTAGCATTTTTCTTCATGCCTTTCCATGCACGTTTTGGAGCACGTGCCGGGAATGTAAGTTTTACCGATTCGGCTACCGGTGCACAATCGTTGAGCAACATCGAAGAATTACCCTGTGCATGGATTGGGTAGCCCAATTCCAGTCCGACAAAAACAGGATGCAGGATATGGCAAGCCATATCACCCAGTGCGCCTGTACCAAAATCCCACCATCCACGCCAGTTCCATGGATGATATATCTGATTGTAAGGCCGCATTTTAGCAGGCCCTATAAATCCGTCCCAGTCTAATGTGTCCGGAACCCAGTCGCCACGCTCTGGTGTATTCAGCCCTTGTGGCCAGATAGGCCTGTCAGTAAAAGCTTCTACTTTTGTAACTTCGCCAATTTCGCCGTTGGCAAGCCATTCTGTTGTCAAGTTAACACCTTCACCTGAAGAACCCTGGTTCCCCATTTGGGTGGCAAGATTGTATTTTTTTGCCAGTTTTGTCAGCAAACGCGATTCATAAACCGTATGTGTCAATGGCTTTTGTACATAAACATGTTTTCCCATTATCATAGCATGAGCTGCAACAATAGCATGGGTATGGTCGGCTGTAGCAACTACAACAGCATCTATATCTTTACCCATTTCATCGTACATGCGTCGCCAGTCTTTATACTTTTTTGCTTTCGGGAAACGGTCAAAAACACCGTTGCCTGCAGTATAAGCCCAGTCCACATCACACAGCCCGACAATATTTTCAGACTCAAGGTTTTTCAGGTTAGCAAAACCCATACCACCAACACCCACACCGGCGATATTTAATTTATCACTGGGAGCTTTATGCCCCAAACCAGCTACTACGTGGCTCGGTACTATTGTAATCCCCGCAGCTACAGCAGCACTTGTTCCAAGAAAAGACCTTCTTGAATACGATTTTTTGTTTGAATTATTTTCCATAATGAATTAAGAGTTTTTATTTGAAATAGGTATCTATCTTGTAAAAAATTTTCCAAAAGTGCTGCTAAATATAGTGATATAAAAAGTAGTGTCAAAGAAAAGTAAGTGTTTTTAAAGGCACCAACGAATTACTTCTTTTAATATCCCCGCTTAAATGTTAATAACACGTTTTGCCCAAATTACAACCAATAAGTGTCGTTTCGTATTATTAAATTGGGTTTATCTATTCATATTAAAAAAAATCGATTTGATTTAGCAACTATTGAAATGTATATTTGTTGCTTATTCCTTGAAAAAGGAAAAATATTAACATTTTATATTAAAAAGAAAAAATATGCTAACAGTAGGAGAAAAATTTCCTGATTTTGAAAAACAGGCAGTGGTATCACTTGAACCGGGAAAAGAGTTTAAAAAATTAACTTCAGCAGATTTAAAGAATGGTAAATGGACAGTTTTCTTTTGGTGGCCAATGGATTTTACCTTTGTATGCCCCACAGAAATTACTTCATTTAACGACCACATGGATAAATTCGATAAGCTGAATGCCAACGTTATTGGTGCGTCTACCGATTCGGAATATGTTCACCTTGCGTGGAGAAACGACCATGCCGGCTTGAAAAAATTGAAATTCCCGATGTTAGCTGACACGTCAAAGTCGCTGGCAGAAGAATTGGGTATACTCGAAGTTAGCAGTAAAATTGCTTACCGTGCAACTTTTATTGTAGATCCGGAAGGAACTATTCAACATGTTTCTGTTAACGGATTAAACGTTGGGCGTAATGTGTCTGAAGTGCTGCGGTTATTGGAAGCTTTCCAGACCGGCGAACTTACACCTTGCGACTGGGAGCCAGGTGAAGCAACATTATAAAAAACTGCTATTGTGACTGTTAGAAAAGCTACTTCCATATGGAACGGTACCCTGAAAGAGGGCAAAGGGAAAATGGATATCACCGGCTATAGCGGCCCTTTTACTTTTGCGTCGCGTTTTGAAAATGGCAAAGGCACCAACCCGGAAGAACTCGTGGGTGCAGCGCATGCCGGATGCTATTCCATGTTCCTTTCAGCATTGATTAGTAACGAAAAACTCGAGCCTGAGCATATAGAAACTACTGCATCGGTAATATTGGGAGAGCTCAACGGTGGCCCGGCAATAACGAAAATTGTGCTGGATACTCAGGTTAAATGCAACGGTTTGTCTAAAGAAAAATTTAACGAACTGACACAGGCAGCAAAAGAAAAATGCCCGATTTCGAGGCTTTATGATGGTGGCACTGCCGAAGTTGAATTGAATGCAAAACTGATTTAAGAATGATCACTTCGTTAATAATATTATATATACTTTTAAAGATAAACCCAAGGCTGAAAGCCAAAGAGTTTTTAAACTCATTGGCTTTCGGTTTTTTTAGAAAAAAGCAGGCAGTGGTTGTGCCTGAAGTAATTTCTAAAACAAGAAAATTCAACCGTAAGAGTTTGTACTAGATATTCTTGTGTACAACTAACATCAGTTTAGTAAAACTCAAATCCTCTACCAGCGACCCTCAACATTTCAAATCAAGACAACACGTTTTGATTTAGGCTTTAAATTTATCGTTTACCTTAGCCTTATCTGTGTTTTTGCACTTCACAAGCTCCGAAAAATATAAATTTTGGTATAATAGACAAAATTTAGGCTATTTTTCAGACGTTCCTCTCTAATGGACATTTTTCAGGCTGTATTTTTCACCACTATTTTGCTAAGAAAAATAAA
>PDWJ01002355.1_pt1 | contig 50100 bp, 29 predicted proteins | sample 1430881 | NCBI WGS metagenome assembly PDWJ01 (sample SAMN01162460, study PRJNA174530) | Oral metagenome, whole genome shotgun sequencing project. | biome: Marine environment; feature: Marine mammal; material: Swab sample of the gingival sulcus; isolation source: swab sample of gingival sulcus...
AGGAAAAGTTCAGTGTATAATGTTCACTTTGGTCAGCGTCCACGCTTTGGGTAAAGGTAAAGGCGTTTTTCAGGTTGATGGCATCGTCCTCATTGCCGCCGGGAGAGGTTCCTGCTGTCAGGTTAAAGTTATCACTATCGGTTATCGGTGCGACCATTACCTCGATGTTCTGGAATGATACGGCTCCCTGAGCTCCGGAAGGCGGGTTACCATTATTGTCCACCTCATATTCCCTGGCCTCAAGCGTCAGGTTCAAGTCTGTGCTGGAATTTTCCTTGGGCAGGATTTTCAGGGCCTCAAATTGGGTCCGGGTCAGCGTAAGGGTCGCATCTGCAGTGTGAGCATCTGCGGTGTGATATGGTTTCCCGTCTGGGGCATAAGGACTGGAACCGTCATCTGCGACTATCTTGATGGTTATTTCAGAATCACTTGTTGCCGCATAGAGCTCGTTGCCGCTGCCATCCTGAATTTTCGTACCTGCTTTCAGGCCATAAAGCTTGAGCAGGCCAAGGCGTTCCGGCCAGTCGCCGTCGGTAGCAGCCCCGTTCAGGTCGGTGTTATCGGTAATGATGGGTAGTTTCCATCTGGTATTGTTATCACTCAGGGCAACCGCAGTATCTTCATCTGTGGTCACAGTAATGTTGGCGCCCGTTATGGGTCGGTCAGAGACGGGATTGACCGTGATATCCAGGGTGGAAGTTCCCACACTATCACCGCCGCTTGTGGCTCCGTAGGTAATCTGTGGTACTGCGCCGCTGTAGTGCTGTGCGGGATTAAAGGTATAGCTTCCGTCGGCATTCAGAACGAGCGTACCAATGGTGGTTCCTCCGCTGGTAACGTTAACCGAGTTTCCTGCGTTGTAGGTTCCAGCCATCCCGCCAATGGTAAAGGTGGTAACGGCCAGTGCTTGTCCGGCATCCGGGTCCTGAATGGCATTGGTAAAGACATTGCCGCTCAGGTTGGTATCCTCGTTGGTCATGACAGACTCAGCCACCAGGCTGCCTGCATCGTTGGTGCCGTGGATGGTGATGGTAATGGTGTGGGTGTCGTTATCAACCGCATTACCGTTGCTGGCGGTGTTGCCCTGGCCGCTGCTATCCGTGGCCTTGACGGTATAGGTGATGGTAAAGTCCTTGTCTGAAGGAACAAAATCAAAAGGATAGGTTGTGCTGCCCACTGTTGTCGTAAAGTTCCAGTGAATACCGTTGTCGCTTGTGGTTTGCGTGCCGTTCAGAACCTGAGTGGGGGTAAAGCTGAGCATCTCCATGAGTTTGGCGTTAAACCCTGCTTCATTACCTCCACTCCAATCAGGATAAGATTCACCATTAAGTATCGTTCCGGCATTGGTGCTTACGCTTGCCACACTCATGGTAACGGTATCCGAGGTATCCTTATCTGCAATGGACAGGGTTCCGTCCAGGCTGATTTGATTCGAGGTTTCATTGTCTGCGGCAGTGTCAGCATCTCCGTCTTTCACGGAAATATCCGGCGCATCATTGGTGCCGGTGACGTTGATGGTCAGGGTGGTGCTTTGGGCGGCTCCATGACTATCCTTTACCGTGTAGGTAAAGGTGTCGGTTTTGGTCTGTTCTTTGGAAAGGCTCTGAACAGCATCCGAAGCGTTGACTAACTGGTAGGCATAGCTGCCGTCCGCACCAATTGTAAGGATTCCGCAGGTTCCTGTAACGGATGTGCCATTGGAGGTACTGGTGGAGCTGGCGGCAACATTGTCGCTGGAAGCGGCAGTTGTACCTGTGGCGATACCGGTTAGCGTGAGGGTATCCCCATTGTCTAAATCGATATCCTTCATGGCATTGTTCTGAGTCCCATCGTCATGGCCGGTAATGACGTTGCCCGCAACATTGATGGTCGCTTCTTCGACAACACTGTTGGTATCTGCCTGAACCGCAGGGGCATCGTTGGTTCCATTAATGGTAACCGTAATTGTCCGGGTATCTTGGGCCCCCTTATCATCGGTTACCGTGGCGGTAAAGGTTTCGGTTCCTGTCTCTCCGTCTCCAAGCGCCTGGGTCGCAGCCCTTGTGTTATCCAGGGTATATATCCACTCCCCGGTATCATCATTAATGGCAATAGTGCCATAGGTACCGTTCGTGGTGTTCAAAGACCAGGTTGCGCCATGATTGGCTGCCGAGGTATCCACATCCACATCCGAGGATGTCAGGGTGCCCGTGGCGGTTGTCGTGGCGGCATCTTCGGTAACGGAGCCCTGGGCGGCGGCAGCATCAGAGGTAATCTCCGGTTTGTCATTGGTGCCGTTGACAGTTACGGTGACAGTCTTTGTGGTTGTGGCTCCGTCGCTGTCAGTAGCGGTAACCGTAAACTGTTCTTCTTTGCTTTCACCTTCCTTGAGAGCCTGGGTATCAGGGTCGTCGTTATCCAGAGTGTATGTCCACTGCCCGGTGCCGGAGTTAATGGCTATGGAACCATAGTCGCTATCACCGGACACAGACCAACTCACAGAGCTGCTTTCCGGATCTGTTGCAGTCAATGTGCCTGTTGCCGCGGAGGTGCCGGGAACCTCTGCTCCACTGTCATCATGTCCGGCTTCTTTCACCGTTCCGGCATCATTGCCACCGATAGCGGGAGCATCGTTCACAGGTTCAACATGAATGGTGCTGATGGCAAGGTTACTGCCGGAGTTGTTGTCGTGAACCTGCACAGTGATAATTCTGTCGTCAGTGTTCGGATCTTCACTGGTGTTTTTGAAGGTAATAGTTTGAATCGCCGCTTCAAAATCTTCCCTGGTAGCAGTGGCACCAGATTTAATACTGATAGTAAAAATTTTCTCCCCATTAGCACCATTTGAAGGGGTTACGTCAAACATGTTACCAACTTGACTGATATCCAGCTCATCATTGGCCTGGGGGTTGGTCAGGGTGATGGTGGCTCGTTCAATGGCTCCACCGTTGTTGGTATTGATACCCGCATCACTATCAGTAATCTTGACCGCATTGCCATTTTCGGTGAAGGTGGCAGCCCAGGCTGTATCCGGGTCAGTGAGATTTGCCGGTGAATTGAGGTCAATCAAGGGGGCACTGTTATCAATCACAGAGAGTTTCAGCAAGGCGGTATCTGTGGCACCATGCGCATCTGTTATCGTATAGGTAATGTCCGGTACTGTGCCGTGGAAATTGCTGTCCGCAACAAAGGTGTATGTGCCGTCACTGTTCAGGGTCAGGACTCCGGCTGTTTCAGCACCTTTCTTTATGGTGCAGGGAGTACCTACTTCAAACGGGCCTGGATTTTCGGCGCCAGCCACGGTAAAGGCGGTAACACTGAGTGCATCACCATCCACATCACTGTCATTGTCCAGCACATTGCCACTGGCATCCTGTCCCTTTACAGCAACAGGCGAGTCTGCAATGGCATTCGGGCCGTCGTTTTTGCCTGTAATGGTAACCGCAACCTCCCTGGTGGCAGTACCGCCGTGGCCGTCATCTACAGTAATGGTGTAGGTCTGAGTCCTGGTTTCATCCTCTTTGAGAAAGTCAATATCGGCATCGGGTACGCTAATCTGCCAATCCACCTTTCCGCTGGCACTATCAACGGTAGTGGTAAATGTACCAACATAACCAGCCGCATTCGGAGTGGCGGTTGCGGTATGCGTATCTCCGGCGTCGGCGTCCGTGAAAGCAAGCGAGCCAGATGCGGTATGGACAACCTGGTTTTCGCCAGGGCCATTATCAACAATCTCGGTAATCTGACCTGTGGTATCACCTCCGGTGAAAGCCGGATTTTCGTTTGGTGGAGTATACCCGTTAATAACGATAGCCAGGGTTGCAGTGTCGGTACCGCCCTTGCCGTCGCTAACGGTGTAGTTGATGGTATCGGTCAGCGTATCGCCATCATTCAGGCCGGATACGGCGGGGTTGGTGGTATCTGCGGTATAGGTGTAGGACCCGTCCGGGTTGATGGTGATGGTTCCATATCGGGTAGTGACTGCACTGCCCGGGTCAGCACCATCCACCTTGCTGACGGACAGGGAATCCGAATCCACATCGCTGTCATTGCCCAGCACATTGCCGCTGGTGCCCGGTTGGGTTTCCGAAACACTGCCGCTATCGGCTCCGGCATCGGGTGCATCATTTTTACCTACAACCGTGATGACCACGTCTTTGGTAGTGGTGCCGCCGTTACCATCATCCAGGGTGAGAGTGTAGGTCTGGGTCAGGGTTTCACCTTCCTTGAGAGAGTCGAGGTCGGCATCACTGACAGAAAATGCCCAGTCAATCCTGTTATTGGTCTGATCGACAACGGGCGTAAAGGTGCCAAGATAACCTGTGCCTTTGGCCGAGGCACTGACGGTATGAGTATCTGTGCCATCAACATCGGTAAAGCTCAGGGAACCGGTAGCCGTGTGTATGACGGTATTTTCACCGGTTTGATTATCTTCAATTTCTGTCACCTGACCCGTAGTATCAGCGTTGCTGTCAATGACAGGGGCTTCATTACTGCCGGTTATGGTGATGGTCAGGGTGCCGGTACTGACACCACCCTTGCCGTCGGCCACGGTATAGGTAATGGTATCGGTCAGGGTCTCGTTATCGCCCAGGTTGGCTACCGCCGGGCTATTGGTGTTCAGATTGTAGGCATAGGTACCATCAGGCTGGATGCTGATGCTTCCATATTCGGTTTCTTTGGTGGTTCCGGGGCTGCCATCGATCTCACTGACAACGATCAGCGGGTCACCGTCTCTATCCTTGTCATTATCGAGCACATTGCCAGAGACAAGTGAGGGTCCGTTGCCACTGACTGCTCCCGTATCGACTTCAGGTTCCGGCGCATCGTTTGAGCCATTGAGCGTTACGACAACATCCTGGCTGACGGAACCGCCATTTCCATCATCCAGGATGAGAGTGTAGGTCTGGGTTCGGATTTCACCCTCTTTGAGAGGATCAAGGTCGGCATCATCGACGGAAAATGTCCAGGTGATGGTATTGGTGTTCGGGTCGATCCCTGGAGTAAGGATACCAACATAGCCTTCACCTTTTGGTGTAACCGTGACGCTATGGTTATCCGCAAGGTCGACATCATTAAAGTCGAGTGTGCCAGTGGTAGTCAGCCGGGTATTATTTTCACCGGGCTGGTGATCGCCTATTTCTGTCACTGCGCCAGTATGTTCCCCACCAGTGATAACAGGCGGATTGTTTGGTTCTGGCTCAGGCTCAGGCTGTGGTTCTGGCTCCGGCTCTGGCTGTGGTTCTGGCTCCGGCTCTGGCTCCGGTTCTGGCTCCGGTTCTGGCTCCGGCTCTGGCTGCGGTTCTGGTTCTGGCTCTGGCTGCGGTTCTGGTTCTGGCTCTGGCTGCGGTTCTGGTTCTGGCTCTGGCCGTGGTTCGGGACGTGGCTCAACCTGCTCCGGGGTAATTTCCGGCTCTGGCTGGAACGGGACTACAGGTGCTTCCGGTGTTTCCGATACTTCTCGCTCTTCATCAGGTTCGGGCTGGTAATTGCGCGGATTGGATGCTCGCCATTCGTAAAGCTGCGTGCTCGGTGAACTGACATGGACGTTACTCTGATTTTCATCGATGCCAGCCTGTTCCTGTCTGGTGCCGAAAAACCTCAGGCGTTCAGTGCTGCCTTCGTCTTCACCCATATCCCTGGCACCAAAATACCGGTATCCACCCTGGGGTATCAGGTACACTTCCGAGCTCAATAAATTTTCGATAGTAATGTAGGAATTGTCGCTGGAAACTTCCTGCAAATCGACAGTACCGGAAAGTGCTCCATCCACTTCATAGGCTGAACTGACTTCGTCACCTTCGTAAATAAAGTCCCCGGCTTTCAGGATGCGGATGTTGCCGTCTTTGTCTATCGCCACGAATTGGCCGGAGCTTTCTTTCACTACGCCTGATTTTTGTCTCATGGGACTCTATCCTCACAGTCATACCATTCTTTCAGAGTGATTTCGTTGCGGCACAAAACCAGCACTTCCAGTTTAATTATTGTCAATTCCTATCACCATCGACATACGCTATACCCTTGCGCTATGCGTATACTCGCCAGTTAAACCGGTTTCGTACATGACGTACAGATATTCAGGTGTTATTATCCTGAATGTCTGTCATGCCAAAATAACAGTCTAGCAAAGGGATGCGGGTGGTGTGGCTTCAACTGTGCGGCGGACAGCCAAATTTACAAAACTACAACAAATTCGCTACAAATCACTACCCTGACCCGGGCAGGCAAATGTAGCGAAATGATATTTGGGGGGAGGCAGGCCCGTTTTCCCCTTTCATCAATGATCAGGTGTACATCCACACAACATACCAGATAACAAGGGGATTTTTATGGCAAATATTGCTGTTGTACTAGCCGGTTGCGGAGTCTATGACGGCTCCGAGATTTATGAGTCAGTGATTACCCTGCTCTCTCTTGACCGCCATAATGCGCGGTACCAATGCTTTGCTCCCGACATCGATCAACTTCACGTTATTAACCACCTTACCGGTCAGGTCGCCGAGGGCGAGACAAGAAATGTGCTGGTCGAGGCCGCCCGCCTGGCCAGAGGGGAAATTAAAAACCTCAACACCCTCCAGGCTGATGACTTTGACGCGGTCATTTTCCCTGGCGGCTTCGGTGTGGCGAAGAACTTGTGCAGCTTTGCCACCGAAGGAACAAACATGACAATCAACGACGAGGTTATGCGCGTTGCCAGGGACTTTGCCCAAAAAGGCAAACCGGCCGGATATATATGCATCGCCCCTTCCATGGTTGCCTCGATATACGGCTCCGGAGTGAAGTGCACCATCGGCAGTGACGAGGACACAGCCAAAGCACTTGAAACAATGGGTGCCAGGCATATCAACTGCCCGGTAGACGATGTGGTGATCGACGAGGAAAACAGGGTTTTGACCACCCCCGCCTACATGCTGGCAGGGCGCATATCAGAAGCCGCGTCAGGTATTGAGAAACTGGTCACCAAACTGGTTTCGATGATTTAGAGAACCGGAACCTGCAACAGTACCCGGCCAATTTCAACAGTACCCGGCCATTTTCAATCATGTTGTTTTTTCGAATCATATCGTTACACCCGCAGGGGCAGAATCCGTTTCTGCCCCGTTTGCGGTGACGCATGCCATATTGATTCAATTCCGCACCAGTCAGCGAACGCCTTTCAAACAAATAAATTAGTATGAACATTCTAATTAATTTTTCTACCATCAAACCTGTTGAGTAAATCAGCCGGACGAAGAATAAAAGGTTTTGACGGAAACGTTGGCTGCCCGGTGCGCTGGTGCGTTAGTTCAGGCTGAATCGGCGGGTGGTTGGCATTCGGATGGAGGGCGACGGATATGATTCAGGATACATTGAAAACACAATTTTCAAACTTGCAAAAAGTGAGCGGGCAGGTTCAGTCAACCATTGAAAAGCAGCTTGATAAGGCCAGTGAAGAAGGGTACCGGGTTTTGTCGGATGTGGCAGGTGAAAAGGTTGATTCCGGTGTCAGGCTCGCAGATATTTTTGCCAAGATCAAAGCCAACAATCCGTCGTTCAGGCGCCTGATGTTAAACGTTGATTCCGCAACATATGACACCCGGAAAACAATGGAGTGGAACGTGGCGATGATGGCGGCGTACGCAAAAATGCAGGCGGAGAAAGCCGTTGAGAAAGAAATTGCACCAAAATTGAAAGTGTATGTCGACCAGCTTGAAGAAAAAACCAGGCAGGCAGCGGAAAAAGCACACGAAATGAAGAGCAGGCTGATTAACTAGCAATCGGTTTTTGTTACCCCTCACTTCCACTCTTATGAGCTGGAATTGTTTTAGCCCCCTCCCCGGGGGCTTTTTTTTTGCCTGAACCGACCTTAATCAGCTGGAATCACCGACGCCCGATCACCACATCATCGGACGTAACCGACTGAATATCCCGGTGACCGATAAATGCCATTGTCAACTCGGCTTCTTCGTAGAAAATTTTCAGCATACGCTCGACACCAGCCTGCCCCATTGCTCCCAGGCCATAGACCATCGGGCGCCCGACCATCACTCCTTTGGCTCCCAGGGCCCATGAGCGGATAATATCCTGCCCGCTTCGCACTCCGCTATCGATCCAGACTTCAATATCGTTACCTACTTTTTCAACAATCTCCGGCAGCACGGAAATGGATGAGCGAGCACCATCCAATTGACGCCCCCCGTGATTGGAAACGACCATGGCATCAGCACCCAGCTTGACGCATTCTTCCGCATCACCGGCTTCCATGATGCCTTTGACGATAAGCGGGCCATCCCACATGTCACGAAAACGCTTGATATCATCCCAGTTTAATTTGTGGTCAAAACTGTTTGCTGTCCACTTCATCAAATCGCCCATGTCGTCAACGCCGGCCGCGCTACCCTGAATGTTACCAAATTCCCGGTTTTTCGTTGTCAACATGCCCAGCGCCCAGCGGGGGCGGCGCATAATATCCAGAATATTCAACAGAGTGAGCCTTGGCGGGGCCGTCATACCGTTGCGGTGATCCGCATGACGCTTGCCAATCATTTGCAGATCCAGGGTCACTACCAGAGCAGAACAGTCTACCGCTTTGGCTCGCTCCACCAGTTTTTTGGTAAACTCACGGTCACGCTGGACATAAAGCTGAAACCAGAAAGGCGACTGCGTGGCCTTCGCCACGGTTTCGATAGAGCAGATACTCATGGTAGACAGAGTGAAAGGAACACCAAATTTTTCAGCCGCCCGTGCGGCATGAACCTCCCCATCTGCATGTTGCATTCCCAGCAGACCAACGGGTGCTATGGCCAATGGCATTTTCACCTCTTGCCCGGCCATGACTGTTTTCAAACTGCGCGGGGTCAAGTCTCTGGCGACCCGCTGGTGAAAACGAATGTCTTTAAAATCATTACAGTTCTCGGCCAGCGTTTGCTGACTCCATGAGCCGGACTCACAATATCCCTGAAACATTTTGGGTACCCTGCGATGATAAAGCCGACGCAGGTCTTCAAGTTCACAAATAACAGTCATCGTACTTTCCTTTATTATTTTATTATCTCAAATCCGACCGAAATGGTCTTCCGCCAGCTGGCCCGCTGCGTTATTGGCAACTCGTATCGATTCTATGAGCCGCCTGTGTAAAAAGCAAACGTAACTGCTCACCCGCCCGATACCCGAGATAAGCCTCAGCGTTCAGCAACAAGATGAATATATCGCGCAATCGACACCCAGGGTTCCTGGTGACAGAATTTTTTCTCAAGTTCAAGGGTATCTTCCAGAGAACGGGCGTCGCTGACTTCCCGGCTCAGATAGTCTGAGAACACACGTATTCCTGCTCTGGATTTTATCGACATTCCATGATCGTTCAAGCACCGGTAAACCTCTTCCGGCTCTATCGGGTTAGTGGGAGTCAGGCTGTTTTTATAGCCCGAGAACTCGCCAGAATTTACCTTTTTGAAATTGCCCTTGATCAAATTCCGTAAAATCACCGAGTGTCTGTTGTAGAACATCAGTGACAGGTGCCCTCCGGGTTTTAACATGGCCAACAGTTTTGGCAATATACCAAAGGGCTCGGACAACCACTCCATAACGGCGTGGCATACTACAATATCAAACTGCCCTGACCACTCCGCCGGCATATCCTGAATCGGTATACAGCAGGTTTGGATTTTTCCTGATTCCACATCGGCCGTTTCAATATGTTGCTGAGCGTATTGCATCATTTTTTCTGAAGGCTCGACCAGGGTAACACAATGGCCAAGTTCAGCAAGACGAAGGGCGATCTGGCCCATACCGGCACCAGCATCGAGAATACGCAGTGGTTGACCACCGGAAAGGCCGGGCAAATTGGTCAGCATATCCTGCCAGAGCACACCGAGCCGAATTTCACCCTTTTTGTTGTTGTAGATTTTGCGTGCAAATTTATCTGCCAATTCATCGAAATAGCGATCAGACATAAGACGGCTTACCCGGACATCTGCGCATAATGAACGGCAAACCGGTTATCTGCTGCCAGTCTTTTATAAGCGGGAAATACCTCACGAATCATTTGCGGATAGCGCAGGAAACTGTTGGCAACCATGAATAGCTGGCCTTTTCTTTTCAGATGGAGGGATATATCCGCAATAAAACTCTCGGTCACGCTATAGTCGGTTTTAACCCCTGAATGAAAAGGCGGATTTGTCACAATCCCGTGGTATCGGCCAGACACTTCAGCCAGACCATCGGAAACGATAAAGCGGGCGCTGAGACCATTCATTTCGAAGGTGCGTTTCGCGCAATGTATGGCCACGGCACTATTGTCCACACAGGTAACGGTCAATTCAGGAAAACGCTTTAGCAAATACGCCGCAATGACTCCCGCGCCACAGGCGAAGTCCAGCCACTCGCCTTTAAGCGGTTTTCTTCGCTTGACCAGGTCATCAAAAAACGGTTCCAGTGTTTCCAGAAGGCAGGCGGTACCCTTGTCCAGCGAACTATGACTGAAGACGCCGGGGAGTGAACAGACTTTTATATCACCCGCACCTGGCAGGGAAAAACTCCAGGTCGTTTCCCAGTCGCCAGGATAAAAAGAGTCAACAGGATCAAGGGCTTCCACCTGCCATAGCTGACAATGCCTCGCCACATCAATTTTTGTCGGCTGGCCGCCCAGCTCATCGAGCAACTTTGCACCGCTGGCGATGCCCTCCTTTTTTGCCCCCACCAGATACACATTGCCTCCGGGCTGCACATTGGCGCGAATCCAGGCCAGTTGGAATCTCAGCTCGGGTTTTGACTTGGGCATGATCACCAGAACCGTATCCGGCTTTGCATCAACCTCAGGCAATACGCCGAAGGTCATGCGCCCGCCTGATTGCGCTTTTTGGTAAACGGATCGGCTGGTCGTAAATGCCGTAAAGGATTCAGGCAGCACATCAATAATATGCTCATCCATACAATCGAGTACCAGGCCATTTCGGGTTGATTCAAAGTGATCCAGGTTACGCTGAATAACCTGGCAAATATCTGTCAGCATAAATTGTTTACCGTTGTAAATGTGTAATGGTGTGATGGCAGTGACTCACGCATCCGCGGCAGCTACCTGCAATATTACCTGTCCTCGGGAGCAGAGTCAGTCTGCGCCTGTTCCCAGGGGGCTTTCTCGACATAGATTTCAGCGGAGCTGTAGTAGAATTTCAGGGAACTGTAGTAGCGGGCAGCAATGACTTTATTTGCAGGCACCTCATAGCGAGGAACACGACGAACCGCATCAAGCGCAGCCGAATCCAGTTCAGCATCACCACTTCCAATAAAAACAAATGCGTCTTTAAGGTAGCCATCCGCATCAAGATAAAAGCGGATTATACCTCTTAAATTGCCCAGGGGTTTATTCGGTTTTTTATAAAATTGCTGTATTTGCTGCTGCATTCTGGCCAGGTAACGATTCACCATGCGAATGGTTTTCGCTTCTATGCTACTAAATGGCTCCTCTACCCTGGTCGACTGCATTTCTCCATCATCCAGAAGCTCCATATTGCCCAGTTTCTTCAAAAATCCGGCCGGTATTTCAAGGGGTTTGCCCGGAGCATTTTTCGGTTGTGTGAGCTTGATTCCGCTATGGTTTTCCTTGTTTACCCTGTTTTCCCTGCCTATTCTGCTCCCTTTGATTTCTTTTTTGGTTTTTCCTTCTTTATCTGACGCAGTTCCCTGTTTTTTATCGCCGATTTTTCTGGCAACCTGTTTCTTGTCTGATTCGGAGCCTGGTTTTTTCCTGTTCGACAGCGGGATCGTTTTTTTGAGCGCGGATAAAGCTGGCGCTGGCAAGTTCCGTTTGGCTTGCTGTTGCGGCTGACGCTCTGCGGTTGCTTCGCTTTTCAGTTTCCTTGCCGGTTGCCTTGTCGGCTTTTTGGTTGATTCCCTGGCTTGCCCGGTTTTCTTCGATTGGGCCACGGTATCAGAATCAGTCCTGCCTTGCTGTTTGACTGGCTGCTTGACGCGCTTCCCGGCAACGACCTTTGCCTTTACGTTTTGGTTTGTATTGTTGCTGGACCCGGGCCTATTCGAATTATGCATCGGGTTATGCTGTTCCGAAAGCAGTTTTTCAGGCTGTTGCTTCTTTGTTTTTTCTTTTTCGGGTTTTTCTTTTTCAGGCTTTTTTTCTTCGGGCTTCTTTTTTTCAAGCGTCGGAAGAGCTTCTTTTTTTGAGATATTTTCAGTTTTAAGGTAAACCTTCCAGGCTCGATTCCTGTTTTGCTGTTTTATTTCTTCAAGAAAGGATCGGTAATATTCTCCCAAAGTGGACAATAAAACGAGATGAACCAGAACGCTGACAAAAAATACACGTTTTACTATCAGTAGTGAGCGTCTTTTTGAAAAAACGGGTTCCCGTTGCTTTTGCGCTGTAGCTTCCAAACAGATGTCTTATAGTTGGCAGTTTAGTTATTTTGTATCTATTGAAGCTGAAAAATTAAACCATGTCTGCAAGATAAGGTAAAATCTTTCTTTTACCAAACAGGAGCAGACATGGCCGAGGTAATCTCCTTTAAACGCCCCACTCTCAAGGAAAAACACAAGGGGAAGTCCTTGTGCAGGCATGGGCACCACAGTTGGCAGGTAGTGCAGGAGAAGCAGTTTGACGTTAAACGGGGAAAATTGGTCACGCTTTATCAATGCAGGCGCTGTGGCGAAAAAAAGGTAAAAATGCTGTAGCGGTCGATATCATTCTGGCTGAAAGTACAATCATTCACCCACAATTAATTGTTGCTGAATTTCTTTTTTCTTTATATTCACACGATCAACCAACAGGTTGACCGGAAACAGGGCAACCTGGCTCACCAGATCGGTAGCCATTGTGATTTTTGACAAGCCCCGATAAAGATTGCCATAGGTGCCTGCCATGGCAACAATCGACCGGGAAAGGTGCAAATAATCCCCTTGTATCACAATGCCCAGTTGATAGGTATTGGACATTAACTGCATCACTGCCTGAAAACGGCGATGCAGCCCCGGCAATCGTTCTCTTTGAAGGGCTTTGAGCAACTTGCCGCGAATGGGAGTAATCTGTTTTTTCTGCAGGGTATCGTCCAGCGCCTGGCGAATTTCGTCAAATCGTTCACGATTTCCGGTCGGGTCGGTACTCATTTTAATCAATACCTCTGCCAACTGCTCGGTATCAGCGACAACCACAGCAACCAGATATTCCCAGACCAGGCCCCACTTGCCGCGCATATCAACCGCGTTTCCCCAATCTATGAGGTACAGGTGGGCATGGTCATCGACCATCACATTGCCAGGGTGCAGGTCTCCATGAAATTCCTGATAGACAATAAGCTGCTCCAAAATGGTAAACATAAAGTTTTCGGCAATCTTCCGCTGGAACCTGGCTTTCTCCTTGCCCGACAGGGTTTCAATGGCATAATTGATCGCCATGGCACCTTCAAGAAACTCCATTTCCAGTATTCTGCCCGAACTCGCATAGAGCTTCGGCACGTGCCAGACTGATGAGTTCTTGCTTCTTTCAACAAAACGATTTTGAATAATGGCTTCGTCTTCAAAGTTCAGCTCTTGCTCAAAGCCCCTGGTGAACTCCTTGATTTGCTTTGCCATGGACTCAAGGAAAGGGTGGATTTTGGAATGAGGCGCCCAGTATTGACTGCTGATCAGCATTAACTCGATAGCCAGTGCCCCCATTTGAAACTCTCGCTCCAGGTTATGTCTGGCAACCTTGACAATAACAGGAACAAGAATTTCAACACCATTTTGAACGACTGGCTTCTTGGCGAGGTAAACCGAGCCGATCGAGCCGGATTTCAGCGGCTTGTCAACATTGAAATTGAAGTAAATATCCTGCGGTGACTGACCGGATTCTTCAAAAAACGCCTGTTTCACCTCGCTCGCGGTCATGGGCTCCACGTCTTCCTGAAAGATTTTCAATTCCTTCGCGATTTCTTCCGGCAGGAAGTCACTGTTGGCTGCTGCCACCTGCGCCATTTTTATAAACAGGGGGCCAAATTCCCGAACCATTTTGGCAACGATTTGAGCCTGGCCGGAAAAGTCTTTCGGATCTGTTTGCAAGAAGGGTTTGATATAACGTATGGCTCTGATTTGCCGACGCAAAATGGCAATATCGCCGCGCAGTACCAGTACCTTTTGCACCATTTCGCCAATGGTGCTCTGATTCACCCGCTTCAGATGTTTGATTTTATTAATCAGTTCGACCAGCAAAGGCTCGTAAGTTCGCAGTACAAGCCTGACAATATCAAGATTCAGTTCCACCAACCCGCGCAATTCGGGGGCGCTGATCAGCTCATGAAAAAATGACCAGAACTCGTCAACAATCACGTCAGGCACGTCCACAGGGCTGCGGAGTACAACCTGTTTAACCAGAAAACGAATCAGGTTTTCAGTAGATTCCTCGTTGGGAATCAACTTGAGTTTTCTGAGATACAGGGTCAGGGTGCGGGAATGATCTGAAAGAGGGTGCTGATAGAGTGTGGAAAAAAGTGCATCCAGATGCTCGCCGAGTTCTTCGCGCGTTACCTCGCCATCCCGCACAAACAACCGGGCAAGGGGGACAAATGCCCCTGGGAGCTTGATGGTGCTGGTCGCAAGACTTCCGGCACCACGTAATACGTCATCAGTGCGATTTTTTAATTCAGGCAAATTTATTTCTATGATGCTTTTTTGCGCATTCACATCTGCGGGTTCATTGCCTTTTTTTGTTTTTTTTTCTTCCATCTCGTTAGACGCGGCGAGTTCTTCGATCATCCTGGCTTCCGGCTGTAAGTCGCTGTTATAAAAAACATTATAAACAATGCTATAAACGCATCCGCTCAACAAACAAGAGCCAACATGCCAGTGTCACCGTATTTACCTGGGCCCGGAACAAGATTACCATCACGACAATACGATCACAACAACACCATCACAATAACACCATCAAATAACAGGGAGAATGACCATGCAGGTACTGGTTACGGGCGCGAATGGCCATATAGGAGCAAATGTCGTCAGGGCGCTTCTCGAAAAAGGGCACAGGGTAAGGGCTTTCATCCGTGAATCGGCTGACCGTCGCGGGCTGGAAGGGCTGCAGATTGACTATGTTCACGGTGACATTATGGACAGCAAGGCAGTCTGCTCTGCCGCAGAGGGGTGCGATGCCATTATTCACCTGGCTGCAGTCTATAAAACCATCGCAAAAACCCCCGAAGAGATTGTTGAGCCGGCCATAACCGGTGCTGAAAATATATTTCATGCTGCCAATAAAGCAGGTATAAAACGCATTGTTTACACCAGCTCTGTCGCGTCGGTCGGCTTTTCCGATAACCCGAATCATCTGCGCACCGGCAACGACTGGAATGAGAATGCGCACAACCCTTATTACATCGCCAAAACCCGGAGTGAGAAAAAAGCCCAGGCACTTTCCAAAGAGTTTGACATTCACACCGTCGTTATCTGCCCCTGTATCGTGACCGGCCCCCTCGACTACCGAATTACCCCCTCAAACCAGCTGATCATGGACTGGATAAATGGCAAGGGTCAGACCTATAACGGCGGATTGAACCTGGTGGATGTCCGGGATATCGCACAAGCGCATGTGGCAGCACTGGAAAAAGGCGAAAACAGAAAACGCTACATTGTCGGCGGCCAAAACATAGAGGTGAAGGAAATCGGCCTTCTGTTAAAGGAAATGACAGGCATCAAGCCGATTCACTTGCCCTTCAACAGAACTATCTCGCTGCTTGCTGCCAGAGTGGTCGAGTCGCTTTGCAAACTGATTGGCGTAACGCCTCCGTTTACCTATGACCTTGTCTACGAGGTGGCAGACCGGTTTGCCTACTACGAGTATCAGGATACCGTAAATGAACTGGGTGTTCAGCCCCGCCCTGCGTTAAACAGCCTGGTTGCCTGCATCGAGTGGCTGTTAAAAACCGACAGGATCAAACACTCTGTAGCCGATAAAGTGCAACATCATCTGGAACAATTCAAGCAGACGAACCAGATTTCCGGATAAACCCGAGCACCCTGAGTTCAGGGAGGTAAAAACACGCCAGGTTACCCTGATACGACCTGGCGGTGGTTTTTCGCTCAGTGATGAGCGTGCCTGAACAAGATGGCTTTAACGATCCACGGCCACATCTCGCCTTGCCGCTGAAATCGTCACAGTAAAACCGGTGATCACATCCAGCAGAGACAGGACTGTCAATATCAAAAATCCGGGCTTGCCCACTTGAGCCACCAGAACAAATTCAAGCAGAAACGCGACAAACACGAGCGTTGAAAGCGCGTGATCGATAACCGAGGCGACAGAAGACCGCGTCGACTTGAAAATCTCTATTGCCATGACAAGCAAGCCGAACAAAACAATGACGGTATCGGTGGTCATCGTCACCACTGCGCCGGAAACGAGAGAAATGGAAAACAACGACTGTTCAAACACGGTTGCCTCCCCGGTGAATGCTACAACGTTATAAACAATCAGTACGAGCAAGAACAGCGGAATGTTTTTTAGTAGGGACATATTTTTTTCCTGGTACACCTTTATCATTAGTCATTTTTATGTGGTGACAGTTTTTATCGAACCGGGAACAGAATGTCAATCCTGCACCGGAAAACCTGGCAACCATAAGCCGACATTGACCATTAAAAGACCGTTTTGCCAGAAAAAAGTAACATTTTGTAAACAACTCATTACTACTATATGTAGTGTAAGAACAAAAAAGCTGCATACCGATTGATCAGTACATTATTTCCAATACCAGCCAGCGTCTGCAATCCCGCACCAGCTCTGCGTTCAACAGAAATTCACTTTTTTCTCTGTTTTTTTCTTGACAATTCCAGTCTTTCCCCTTTCTTCCATGACACCATTTTCATGGTTTGAATCAGCCCGATTTAATCCGATCTCCTCCTTCACAAAACACTATATGCTGTTATACTTGTCAAAAAAATACAGATATATAGTGTTTCCCGCAAATGGATCAGGCTCGCAAAGATCACCGGAAAAACCGGCAAACGTGGGCAAAACGGGGCAGTGCTGAGGGTACAGCGGTTGGGAGGAACAACCCTGCCCATTTTGATTGCCAGTCCGAGTTTCTATCAGGCTGGCATGAACGACCAGCCCGGATAACGCGAACAGAACGCTTACCACGAACCACTATATATAGTAGTTGTAGATATAGTAGTTATAGATAGTTTAAAAGTTACTCGTACTCATTAAAACGATACATTACTCACAACACCCCCATCAGAGGCACTGAATGAACGCAAAAGTGAAATCCATTGTAAAAACCATTCCCATGCAGGACGCTTCCCTGGATATATGGAGCACCAAATACCAGTTGAAGACCAAGGACGGCCATCCTGTCGATCAGAACATACACGAAACCTGTGAGAGAGTGGCTCGGGCACTTTCTGATGTCGAACACGAAAGCAAAAGGGATCAGGTCTACAAGGATTTCACCTGGGCACTGGAGAACGGCGCAATACCCGCGGGCAGAATTATTTCCAACGCAGGAGCAGCACAACACAAACCCGCGACCTCCACCATCAATTGTACCGTGTCCGGTTCGGTGTTCGATTCGATGGACGATATACTGCTTAAAAACCACGAGGCCGGGCTGACTCTCAAGGCCGGTTGCGGTATCGGCTATGAGTTCTCCACGCTGAGACCCAAAGGCGCTTATGTAGCAGGGGCCGGAGCAACGACATCAGGGCCGCTGTCTTTTATGGATATTTTTGACAAGATGTGCTTTACCGTTTCCTCCGCCGGTGGCAGACGAGGCGCACAAATGGCCACCTTTGATGTCAATCACCCGGATGTACTGGACTTTATCCGGGCAAAGCGGGAAGATGGCCGGTTGCGCCAGTTCAATCTTTCCCTGCTGATCACAGAGGATTTTATCGAGGCAGTAAAAAACGACTCGGACTGGCATCTGTCGTTTCCTATCACCCTGAAAGAAGCGGAGCATGAAACCGAAGACCTGGCCACTTCCAAGCGCTTTATATTCAGGGAGTTTCCGGTTCAGGATGGTTATGTCACCAATCAGCAAGGACTGGTTGCCTGCAAGATTTACCAGACAGTCAAGGCCCGATTCATCTGGGACTCAATTATGACCTCCACCTATGACTTTGCCGAACCCGGCTTTATCCTTATCGACAAGGTCAACCAAATGAATAACAACTGGTTCTGCGAAAACATTCGAGCCACCAACCCTTGCGGTGAACAACCGCTGCCACCCTACGGAAGCTGTTTGCTGGGCTCGGTCAACCTGACCCGGTTTGTGGAAAACCCGTTTACCGAAAAAGCGAGGTTCAATTGGGACAAATACCGCAAGGTGGTTGCCATTTTCACCCGCATGCTGGATAACGTGGTAGAAATAAACGGCTTGCCCCTGCCACAACAACGCCGGGAAATCGAAACAAAGCGTCGTCACGGGATGGGTATTCTCGGGCTGGGCTCCACCCTTACCATGCTGAAAATGAAGTACGGCTCCAGTGAATCTGTTGCCTTTACCGAGCAGGTCAATATGGAAATGGCTCTGGAAGGCTGGCGTCAGGCTCTGGCATTGAGTGAGGAAAAAGGCCCCGCTCCGATCATGGATCAGGAATTTACCGTAACCGGCGAGATGCTGGCCAAAAGGCCGGAAATGGCCAAAGACGGCATAAAAACCGGTGACAAGGTCAAAGGAAAGGTGCTCCACTCAAAATACAGCCGATATATGCAGCGACTGGCAGAGTACGCCCCGGAACTGGTGGAAAGCCTTGCCGAGAAAGGGGCGCGGTTTACCCACCACACCTCTATTGCCCCGACAGGCACCATTTCATTGTCTCTGGCGAATAATGTCAGCAACGGCATCGAACCCAGCTTTGCTCACCATTACGCCCGCAATGTGATTCGTGAAGGCAAAAAAACCAAGGAAAAAATGGATGTGTTCAGCTACGAACTGCTGGCCTACCGGCACCTGATCAATTCCAGTGCCATGCCTTTCAGCGACAATCCCGACCAGCAATTGCCGGATTACTTTATCGCCGCAGATGATGTTACACCCCAGGAGCACGTTGATATGCAGGCCGCTGCCCAACTCTGGGTGGATTCATCCATCTCCAAAACAGCCAATGTTCCAACGGAATTCCCCTACCCTGAATTCAAAGACATTTATATGTATGCCTATGACAAGGGCCTGAAGGGTTGCACCACATTCAGATTTAACCCGGAAGCATTCCAGGGCGTGCTGGTCAAGGAAACGGATCTGGAAAATACCACCTATGAATTTACTCTGGAAGACGGCAGCAAGGTCAGCGTAAAAGGAAACGAAGAAATCGAGTACGATGGTGAAACTCACTCGGCTGCCAACCTGTTCGACGCATTGAAAGAAGGCACCTATGGAAAGTATTAGTGAACAATGCACCTGCAAATAATGTAACTGCAAATAACGTACTTATAAATGACGTACTGATAAATAATGCCTGAACATGTACCAGGGATTCAGACAGGTTAAATACTATTACGGTGGTTAAATACTATGGCAGTCAAGATAAACAAGAAGATAGTTGGGTATGCGGTAAAAACCAACCAGCCGGATTCATCTCAGGCAGATACCGAGGTGCTCAAAAACGCGCCGGTTGAAATGAATGAAAGCATCGAGCGCCCGGAATTCCTTTTGGGTACGACCTATAAAATCAAGCCCCCGATATCGGAGCACGCGCTTTACATCACCATTAACGACATCATACTGAACGAGGAAACCGATCACGAAGTCAGAAGACCCTATGAAGTCTTCATCAACTCCAAATCAATGGAGCACTTCCAGTGGGTTATCGCACTCACCCGGGTATTGTCAGCAGTATTCCGCAAGGGTGGCGATGTCACTTTCCTGGTCGAAGAGCTGCGCTCGGTTTATGACCCAAGTGGTGGCTACTATAAAAAAGGCGGCGTTTTCATGCCCTCTCTGGTTGCCGAAATTGGTGCCGTAATCGAAAAGCACATGAAAGCAATCGGGCTGATTAAAACCGAAGAAATGAGTGAACTGACAAAGCGCATTCTGGCCGAGAAACGTGCAGCCTATGATGCAAAAAACAGCAGCACAAACGATAACGGCAATGGAGACGATAGCGACAGCACCTACCCCGCCAACGCCACGCTTTGCCAGAAATGCTCGACGAAAGCAGTCATACTAATGGACGGCTGTGAAACCTGTCTGAGTTGTGGCAATAGCAAATGTAATTAGTCTGCCCTGAAAAATTCAGTTCTCATCATGACAATGTGGGTGCTTTTACTTTCACCCACATCACTTCACTGCTTTTTTGGGTCTCTGATTTTATAGATTGATGAAGACTTTCTTTGCCTTGTTGCCATTTACAAGAAAGCAGAGAAAGAGAACATGAGCCCAAAAGACATTAGAGAGGTGCGCTAACGTGGACATCGACAAAATAGCCAAAGCGTTACGCGAATCCCTCGCAGAAATGAACACTGGTAAAATTGGCCGTGAATACACACCAGAGCAGTTATTATTGCGCTCTGCCCGGCAGGCACTGGCGCTGTCACAACCTGAATTTGCAGACTTTATCCACACCCCCGTTGCCACCGTTCGCGACTGGGAGCAAGGACGCTTCAAGCCCTCTGGCAGCACTATTGTGCTATGCAAAATTGCAGTAAAGCACCCGGAAATTTTAAAAGAGCTGGTAGCATGACTCAGGCGTATAACGAGGCTCTGGCGAACTTCGGGAGAAGCTGAAACTCAACGACGTTCCAGCATCACCCCGGTTTCAATATGATGGGTATAGGGAAACTGGTCAAACAAGGCCAGGTGCGTGATACGATGCGTCTGGTTGAGTGTTTGCAGGTTATCTGCCAGTGTCTGCGGGTTGCATGAGATATAGATAATTCTCTCGTATTGCTGTATTTGCCGGACAGACTTCTCATCCAGCCCGGCTCGGGGCGGGTCAACCAGTACGGTTTGAATGTCATAGTCTGAAAGGTCGATATTCTCCAGACGCCGGAATGCTCTTGCACCGGTTATTGCCTCTACCAATTCTTCGCTGGACAGGCGCACAATGGTGACATTGTCAGCCGCGTTTTGCCGGATGTTCACCTGTGCTGCCGCTACGGATGTTTTGGAAACCTCGGTAGCCAGCACCCGCTGATAGATATCCGCCAGGGCTATGGAAAAATTGCCGTTGCCACAATACAGTTCCAGCAAATCACCAATTTGTTCTCCCGCTTCTCCCCTCCCTGCAAGGCTGACACGACGCGCCCAGGACAGCATCATCTGATTCATACAGCCATTGGGCTGGGTAAAGCCACCTTCAATCTGCCGATACCTGAGTGGCTTGTCATCCACGACAAGCGTTTCGTTGACATAGTCCCGTTGTAATACCCGCTTTTGCTTGCGGGAACGCCCGATAACGGGAAAGCCGAGCGTTTCCTGTAGCTGTTCCGCCTGTTTCTGCCAGGCATCATCCAGTGGCTTGTGATAAATCAGCGTAACCAGGGCATCCTGACTCAGGGTAGTCAGAAATTCCACCTGAAAGAGTTTGTGCCTGAGCACCGGCTGCCTGTGAAGTTCAGTCAGCAATTGAGTCATCAGGGAGTTAATCAACCCGGAGCCAATGGGAAAATCGGTCACTTCGACAGGCTGGCGTTTGTCGGACGGGGAAAACATCGCGTAAAAACACCGTTCACCCGTATGCCAGATACGAAACTCGGCTCGCAGACGAAAATGCAGAACCGGGCTGGCGAATACCTCGATTTCCGGAGGATCAAACGGTGCCAGCAAGCTGGCGAGGTGGTCACGCTTTTGCGCCAATAACGCGGGGTACTGATCAACTGCTATTTCGTGCATCATTGCTGCCTGTTGAAAGCCAACTATCAAACCGGGTAACGGGTAAAAAGCATGGCTATATTAATCCAGCCACTCGAACAGTTCCACTTTAAAGCAGAAAACGTCAGGAGACAGGATTCCGGGGTTATGGCAAAAGTACAAGAAGTAATCAAAAACAGGCCGGCCCGTTGTGATTTACTACCTTTTATTTTTTGTTATAGTAATTACTATAAATTTTAGTAAAAGGTAGTAATTGATATGAAAAAAGACTTTGAACTATCCTGGCATTATCCCAGAACCAGACTGGCACAGGCCTATTTGATGACACTTGAAAGCGGTGCACCAACCATGGCGATTTTTGCTGAGCGACGTAAAGGGAAAACCGAGTTTCTCACTGATGATATGACGCCTTTGGCTGAATCGAAGGGGCACAGATGCTGTTATGTGAATTTCTGGGAAGATAGAACCAACCCGGTTGCCTGTATTGTCAATGGAGTGAACCGCTCCCTTAAATCCGAGCTTGTTGGTGTTTTGCGAGGGTGGAAAAAAGAAATATCGGTCAACCTTGGCGCATTACAGGCCAAAATCACCAAAGATGCCGATGCGAGCATTCAGACCGCCAACGCAGCCCTTCAGTGCCTTCTGGAGCCTGATGGGACAATCCTGCTGCAATGTGACGAGATTCAGCACCTTGCCACAAGCCCTGAATTTGAGGATGTAACAGCTTCATTGCGCACCTGGATTGATAGTAATAAAAAGCGCGTAAGAACCATATTTACAGGCTCTTCCCAGGATAATCTTAACAGGCTGTTCCGTAACCAGCGGGCAGCATTCTATAACAGCGCTTCAATCGTGCCTTTTCCGGATATGACAATCGAGTTTGCTGAATTTTTGTCAAGGCGATTTCATTATCTTACAGGCCGCAGTTTGCCTGCTGAACTGATTATGCCTGTCTTTATTGAAAATCACTCTTCACCGGCATTTATTGTTGAGCTTTTACAGGTCATGGTAAGAGATGGATACTACGATCTTGATACAGGGTTAGCCTATTACTACAAGTTGCACCCCCGTAACGAGGACAACCTTCAAATCTGGAACGCTCTTTCTCTGATCGACCGGAAGATACTTGTAAAACTGGCCAAACCTGAAGCGGGCTCCTTGTACACCAGGGAAAGCTATGATTCCCTGTCTAAAGAAATTGGTGTGAAAGTTTCAAAATCATCCATCCAGAATTCGTTAAACAGAATGCGGGAAGCCGGGCTATTAATCAATCAGGGTCGTGGTGTCTGGGAGTTTGAAAACTCCGGATTCAAATCGTTCGTGGCGGGTGCTGAAGGCTTTTGAAATATCAGAAATTTTTTGAGGAATGCGACACGTCGTCAACAGTGACTGAATGGCAGCAACCTTTTCAGCGCCTGATTCCTCCCTGCAAAACAACCACGCCCCCTTGCCCACGGGAATCGGCCTTTGACCCTGTAATTGTTACATTATTGACATTTATCCACGATATCTGTGGATAACTTTGTTGAAAACCCATTTAAAACACCCGAAATGCCACGAAAACAGAATCATTCGGCCAAAATGGTTATTTTTTGGTCAATGAAAAATATCTTTATTATCAATGAGTTATAATTGTCAACACTTTGATTGCCGGCTTGTGTCATTTTTTTGTTATAAAAATGACGATAACGACAAGATTGTGAATAACCGCTTCTTGAACAGACGCGACAATTCAATAACGAGGCAAGTGTATGGCCCCAATTGAAAATATGCACGGGGTAATTCCGCTGTCTTGCCTCGCCAGGATAACCAGACTGAAGCCGGGAACAGAATCGGGTCATCATCATCGAAGCACAGTCTGCTTCAACTCCGTGATTTCATCCCTGAGTTGCGCCGCTTTTTCGAAATTCAGGTCTGCTGCCGCCTTGTACATTTCATCCTCAAGTTGTGTTATTCGTTTTGCGACCAGTGCAGGATTATTGAGATCAAGCCCCTCCGCATTGCGCATGCCATCAGAACCCTTGCCGCGTTTGGTCTTGCCTTTCACCTTATAAGGAGCGGCACCTTCCATAATATCGGCAACGCTCTTGTCCAACCCCCTGGGTATAATGTTGTGCTTTTCGTTGTAGGCTGCCTGCTTCTCCCGGCGTCGCTCTGTTTCCCTGATCGCACGATCCATGGAGCCGGTAATGTTATCCGCATATAAAATCGCCCGGCCTTCCAGGTTTCGTGCAGCCCGGCCAATGGTCTGAATCAGCGAGCGCTCTGATCGCAAAAAGCCTTCCTTATCGGCATCCAGTATTGCCACAAGAGAAACTTCCGGCATGTCCAGCCCTTCTCTCAACAAGTTGATCCCGACCAGAACATCAAACTCTCCCAGACGGAGATCCCTGATAATCTCGACTCTTTCAACCGTATCGATATCCGAATGCAAATATCTGACCTTGATGCCGTTGTCGGTCAAAAACCCGGTCAGGTCTTCCGCCATTTTTTTGGTCAGAACCGTCACCAGAATACGTTGACCAAGAGGCAGGCGCTGGTTGATCTGAGAGATCAGATCATCAACCTGGGTAGAGGCCGGTCTCACTTCAATAACCGGATCCAGCAAACCGGTTGGCCTTACCACCTGTTCAACGGTCTGGGCACTGTATTTTGCTTCATAGTCACCCGGAGTCGCAGAGACAAATATCATCTGAGGTGCAATTTGTTCCCATTCATCAAACCGCATGGGCCGGTTATCCAGGGCCGACGGCAATCGAAAACCGTACTGCACCAGGTTTTCCTTTCTTGATCGATCACCTTTATACATGGCGCCGAGTTGGGGAACGGTGACATGGGATTCGTCTATGATTAACAGGGCATTGTTCGGCAGATAATCAAAAAGTGTCGGTGGCGGGCTTCCCGGTTCACGGCCGGAAAGGTATCTGGAGTAGTTTTCGATACCATTGCAGTACCCGAGTTCAACCATCATTTCAATATCATATTGAGTTCGCTCTTCCAATCGTTGTGCTTCGACGAGACGGTTGTTTTCCCTTAACCGTTCCAGGCGAGATTTCAGTTCCTCCTTTATTTTATCAACCGCCTCCAATACGGTTTCTCTCGGTGTCACATAGTGCGACTTGGGATAAATCGTAACTCTTGGAACCTTGCGTATTATTTCACCGGTCAAGGGGTCAAAGTAACTGAGATTTTCAATTTCATCATCGAATAACTCTATGCGTATGGCATCTTTGTCCGATTCAGCGGGGTACACATCGATCACTTCACCACGGACGCGATAGGTCGCCCGGTGGAGCTCGTAGTCATTCCTTGTATACTGCAACTCGGCAAGCCTGCGCAGTATTCTCCTCTGGTCAATTCTGTCACCGCGATCAAGGTGCAACATCATACTTAAATAGGAGTCGGGATCACCCAGCCCGTAAATAGAGGAGACGGTTGCCACAATAATGGCATCGTCACGTTCCAGCAGGGCTTTTGTTGCAGATAGTCGCATCTGTTCGATATGTTCATTGACAGACGCATCCTTTTCGATGAAGGTATCAGACGCAGGCACATAAGCCTCGGGCTGATAATAATCATAGTAAGACACAAAATACTCGACCGCATTATTCGGAAAAAAATTCTTGAACTCGCCGTACAACTGGGCTGCCAGCGTTTTATTGTGAGCGAGAACAATAGTGGGTCTCTGTGTCTGTGCCACAACGTGAGCGATAGAGAAGGTTTTGCCCGAGCCGGTCACACCCAGCAGGGTTTGATGTGCCAGACCGTCAGCCAACCCCTCCACCAGCCTGGCGATGGCAGTGGGCTGGTCGCCGGCAGGCTGGTAAGTAGAGGAAACTGTAAAAACGCTTTTCATCAAGGGTACCAATGGAAATAATGTTTGAAGCGTATTGTAATTGACGAGCTGTTTTTAACGCCATACCTGAACGGGAACACCGGGTTCCGATCAGGTAATCGGCCACCTCATTTTTTCACAATAGAAGCCTCCTGGTGTCTACTGTTTGGGCGTGATTTTCACCGCATGACCGGCTTCCCAGAATTTGAGTTCATCCGTGTAATACAGATAGGAGCGACTTGCCGACCCGGTAAACCACCCCGGGATGGTCGCGACCAGGCTAATCGGAACGGTACGGGTTTCCCCGGCTTTGAGTGCCCGCCAATACAGCACCACGTCATTGCCGATCACCTCATAGGAGTCGATCCGGCCTGACTCGACCATTTCTTTCAACTGGTCATGCCGCACTTCCAGTCCGGCCGGAATACCCGCAATGGCGATGGGTGTTGGCGCGTCTTCGTCGCCAGCGGTAACACTGACCTCAAGCTCCAGGGGGTCTCCCTCGACCACCTGATTTGATGAAAGCCGGCTGGCCAGTTTCACATTCGCTTCGGCGTTGGTAACCGGCAAGGTCGTGTTATACCGAATTTCAAACGCAAAGGGCATTTTGCTTCCATCAGTCATACGCAGGCCGAGACGATGCCTTCCCGGTTGCAGGGAAGAAGCAAAGTCCGGTAATTCGATAGCCCCTTTGGTATCAGTATCAAACTCCACAGGCTTGCCAAATGGCGTTCCATCCACCAGTAACCGGACAGAACCGGGCTTTTTGGGCTGTGCTCGCGCCGCATCATAGGCATTGATTGCCTTCAATGCGAGAATGGTCGACTGTGTAGAGCCAAACCGGCCAGCCTTGCTTCTTGCAAACAACCATTTCATGGATGTCTCGACATGAGCCGCCCACCGCTCATCGTCTTTTAGCCAGGCCAATATCGCCAGGCTTGTCGTTTCTATAATCAGGGCATCCCCGCCAGAGCGGGTAATGGAAGTTACTGAACCGGTGACAGCACCATCCTTGCCAACTGCATTCGCCAGTTTTTCTGCCAACAGGCCAGCGTTATGCCTGTCGCCGGAAAGGTAGAGAATGTTGGCCGCCAGGGCAATCACATAGCTGTCCCCAGTCTGCAGGGCTTCCTGTTTAACTGCCTCGATTTCCCTGGCCAGGGTATCGGGGTCTTCACCGGCTTCCAGCAAAGCCCAGACTACATAGGCATCCGTTGTTTTGGCCGGCGCCCTGCCAAAACTGTCCAGGGCTTTTTCATTCCGCTTGAAACCACCAGAGCCATCCCGCCGACCTAACAGCCAGTCCCGGGTTCGATTTACCATACCCTGATCAACCTGCATGACCTCGCCCATATCGACAAACTCCATCAGGCCATAAGCAGTCAATGCCTCGTGCGCCGGGTCGCCACCAAACCATTCGTAGCCATTTTGGCCGGATTCAAAGCCGATCAGTTTTTTATAACCCTGTTTCAGCAGTTGTTTGGCTTTTGCCACCTTGTCAGGGTCAATTCCCTGGTGCGACATAAAATACTGTTGCGCCATTACCAGAGGATAATTGGTCGAACTGCTCTGTTCAAAACACCCGACGGGTTGGCGCAACAGCGCGTTCAGTGCATCTTCCATGTTGGCCAGTGGTGACGGGTAGACCCTGGCCATGCCATAAACACTGCCCGGCTCCCTCTCATCAGGGATGGTGACTTCAACATCGAATTCATGGTCAGGCCCGATCAGACCACCATGATGAATGGCAACAGGAAACCCGCGCGGTTTCACCTCCAGTGTTCTGGTCACCCTGTCGGTATATGGCCCCGCAGACGCAGAAAGAACAAGCGGAAAGGTGCCTGGCCTGTCTGCAACCAGCCTGACCAGTCTCCTTGCCCTTTCTCCGGCAGCCAATGGCCCGGAAGCCGCCTGGGTAATTGTTACCCCCTCTCCCTTGACCAGCAGGTGTACGGCTTCGATTTTACTGTCTGTCGAGTTGACCAATGCAACGGGCAGTTCAATCGTATCACCAACGGTGACCTGCAAGGGCATTTTGGGTTCGATATAGAATGGCTCGATGGAGTGGATCATCAGGTCATTGTTGCCCAGCGCACCATTGCGCCCGAAAGCATCTGCCATAACCCGAAAACCGGTCACACTGTCAGACAGGTTGAACTCGACACTCGCCTTTCCGTTTCTTGCACTGGTCTTTATTCCGGCATTCCAGTACAGCGTTTCAGTAAAATCGATGCGGTCATTGGCTTTCCGGTTGGGCCGAACCTGGTGAGCGTACTCCCTTACCGCCACCCAGGCGTTGTTTCTTTTACGGTCTGGCAAGCGTCTTTCCTTCGCCCGGTCAGCCATTACCAGGTCAGCTATCATAATCTGTTCTTGCTGATCCATTTCAGGCTTCAGGTTATTCCCGGCTGGCCTGTTTTCAGGTGCAGGTGCAGGTTCAGGCTCGACCGCAGCCAAATCCCCTTCCGGCAGAGCAAGTTCCATCTCTGCCAGGAAGTCCATGTGTGCCAACTCGACATCGGGTTGTTCAACAGCATCATCAATAATGCCCAGGGGTCGCACAGCCCGCACCATGGGCGTAGCAAAAACCCGATCTCTGGCGCGGTGTTTTACTACCGGTTTCAGTCGTTCAGCAAGGACTCTCCGGCCTGTTTTGGTATACTCTCTCTTTATCTCTTCATAGCGCACCAGAATAAACCGTCGCCACCCCTGGGTACCGAGTAACATATCCAGAGATTCCTCCGAGTGCGGATTGGTTGCATCCAGATACACACCGGCATCTGCAAGATCAGCGACTTCATTTTCCAGATACACCATCACAGGAAGACGAGGAGCATGCTCCCGCGTCTCAATCATTTCCAGCACTGCATCATCGGTGACAGTCAACCCGACCACGGCTTCCACCGGTTTGCCATTTTCATCGGCGGTCTCTATCTGGAGTTTGACTTTTTCACCCGGAACCAGGTCCTGCCTGTCAGCATGCAATTTTATATTGACCTGAAATTTGGGCTGCCGATAGATCAAACGCTCGGCCAAAGGGTTGCCTGCGGCATCCCAAAGAGTCACGATCAGCACGCCTTCACTGTCCTTTGCGTCAAGAGCAAGGGTTTGGGTCTCTCCCCGGCCGGAAGAACCGGAAGAAGAAGTGCCAGAAGAAGAAGTACCGGAAGAAAAAGTACCGGGAGATAACGATTTTGAATCCACAAGCCGTTCCCGCTTGTGCAGCGTGACCTGGGCCACCGATCTGGCATCACTGGCTGCCACCGAGAGGGTCAGTTCATCATCATAGGCATAAACATCAGACAAACTTCTGATCACCGCGCCTTTTGACTTGCTGCCAGGCAAGGGAAAGTGTCGGGTGATACCGGCAGGAGAATCCAAAACCAGTGCATAGCGGGTATCCGGTTGGGGAGTGATGAAAAAATAGCCGCGCCCTTCATGTTTTGTGGCAAACCGGGACACCACGGTTTTACCTGTTTTCCCATTACCGGAACCTGCATCATCTGTTATCTCGACCACACGGCCGGCAATGTCGGCCGGTTTGCCGTCCGGTCGGGTGGCCTGAACATATACCCTGCTTTCCAGCGAATCAACCAGGTCGCCACTCTCGGGGAAGAACGAGATATGCAAATTTTGCAACAAAATGGGAATGGTTTTGCTCGCGGTTTCTATCACGCCACCATCTTCGATAATAAAGCTCAACGTACCATCCCCCGTGGCGATGGTTCCAGGCAAGGTGAAGGCGGTGGATGTCTCACCAGTATCTGAAATCGTCAGGCCGGTTTTGCGATAGACCTCTACGCCATCAACCCTGGCAACCGCCGTGACTTTTGCACCATCAGGCACTCCGCCTTCTGCCCGGGTCACTTTCACACCGGCCTGAACCTCATCCCCCGGGCCATAGCCCTCTCGAATAAATTCAACCTGCGTTTTTAATCTGGGTGTACGATATGCCCGGACTTCAAAGGTACGCGAGGCTTCCGGCAGCCCCAGATTTGGACTGGTCACCAGAGCAGTATACTGACCTCCCGGTGTTCCCTCGGGAATTACCCACTCGATACCTGCGGAGCTGTCACTTCCCGTGCCACCACTCTGAAAGACAGTGTCGCCTTTTGGCCCCTGAATTTTCACCTGAATGACGGGTTCTCCGGATTGCAACGGGGTATTATCGGCAGCATTGAGCACAACAACACGCAGATAAAGCGACTCATTCGCTCTGTACACCGGTTTGTCAGTGCTTACATAGGCAAGATAACGCTCGTCACCACCCAACTGCTTGCTTGTAATTGTTTTCAATGGACTGGCTCCTGCCGCTGTTGAAGTCAGAATGAAAAGGAAGAGTAGCCATCTGCCAACCGTAACTCGCCTGTCTTGACAGCTTTTTTTCAGAAATGTCACCTTGCCATACCTCATTGTCTGGTATTGTTTTTTGCCCGGAGTCGTTTTTTGTCCGGAATCATTTTTCGATCTGCTACTGACCAGAGATACTACGCAGTTGCTGAATTATGGGCAACAAACGAATACGCACACAACAGAAAGAAATAACACGAAGGAAACAAAATAACACGGAATAGTAAAAAGGAAACAAAAGAACCATTCATCCGAAAGGAAAAATGGCGGTGAGCCAGGGATTTGAACCCCGGGTCCGCTATTAACGGACGGCGGTTTTCAAGACCGCTGCATTCGACCACTCTGCCAGCTCACCGAGATAACACCCAACCGAAGGGTTGAATATTACATTTGCTGCCTCTCGACAGCGCAGTGAATAATACATTACAAAAACCATGTGTCAATAATTAATTTACATTAACTCCGGCAACTATATCTGTAATAGGTGTTGAATAAATCGAAATCATCATTATGATGAAGGTTAGTGCAGTAACGATCACGAGCAACAACAATCACAAGCAACAACAATCATAATGCCAGGTTCAGGAATACGAACAGCCTGACTTTTGTGGAGCCTTTTTGTATGAGTAACGAGAAATTTTCGAAATCTGACATCAATGCGATGTTTAATCGGCAAAACCGGCCCGGGGTTGCCGATGCGGCAATCGTATCCGGGCAACCGGCCGGCGTGGAATCACTGGAAACCAGCAAGGTACTTAAAAACACCTATATGCTGCTTGGCCTGACATTGGCATTCAGTGCTTTTGTTGCCTGGATGTCCATGATGTTCAATATGCCTCACCCCGGCCTTATTATTACGCTGGTGGGTTTTTACGGCCTGCTTTTTGCCGTTCACAAAACACAGAACAGCGGTATGGGTCTGGTGTTTACTTTTGCACTGACAGGCTTTATGGGTTACACGCTTGGCCCCATTATCAGCATGTTCGCCGGTGCCGGTGCCATGCACCTGGTTACCAATGCACTGGGCCTGACCGCCTTTGTTTTCTTCGGCCTTTCTGCCTATGCCCTGATTACACGTAAGGACTTCAGCTTCCTGGCCGGGTTTATCACCATCGGCTGTTTTGTGCTGATTGGTGCCATGGTGGTGGGTATATTTGCCGATATTCAGGGCTTGCAACTGGCGATCTCTGCCGGCTTTGTCCTGTTTTCTTCTGCCATTATCCTGTTTCAGACCAGTGCCATTATCCACGGCGGTGAAAGAAACTATGTCATGGCGACAGTGACGCTGTTTGTATCACTGTACAACCTGTTCCTGAGCCTGCTGCAATTATTGATGGCATTCTCCGGCGAAGACTAAACGCCAATATTTGCCAGTTCGGCATCAGCAAGGCTCCTTTGGGAGCCTTTTTCAGTTTATACGGCCTGGCACACAGCTGCTTTAACTTGTTTGCAGAGAATCGGGATGAAGTATTCGATAGTAATCAATCAATCCGGAAACCAGTCCGACAGCCCCTTTACCGCACTGGCTTTCGCCAGGGAGCTGATCAATCAAAAGCACGATATCTATCGCGTTTTTCTTTACCGACAAGCGGTAGAAATAGCCAATGACTATCAGCAACTATCGACAGATGAAACAGACATCCAGGCGCAGTGGAAACTTTTCAGCCAGGAGCATGAGATAGACGTGGTCGTGTGTATTGCTGCCGCGTTGAGGCGAGGTGTGGTGGATGAAAACGAAGCCCGGCGATACGACAAACGCGGAAACAACTGCACAGACCATTTTGAGCTGTCAGGGCTGGGACAACTGGTTGATGCGGTTGCCCAATCCGACAGAGTCATCAGCTTTTAAACCGGAATGAATCCATGTCAACTGCAAACACGTCTGCTGTAACCGGTTCAAAACCTGGTCAGACCGCCAAAACCACAGTGATACTGTTCAGCCAGCCCCCCTATGATGGCCAGTCTTCACGAGAGGCCATTGATGTCATGCTCTCTTTTGCAGCTTATGGGCAACGGGTACAGCCCGTGTTCACAGGTAACGGGGTCTTTCAATTGGTCAAGCATCAGAATCCGGCCAAAATCGGCGCGAAAAGCCCGATCAAAATACTGTCTGCACCAGGCCTGTATGGTATAGAAAAAGTCCACATAGACCGCGACTCCCTGCTCGCCAGAGGCTTGACCGCGAGGGATATTTTTATCGACTATGACGAAGTGGCAACAAGTGAAATAAGCACATTAATCCATCATGCGGATCAGGTCTTAATTTATTAGCGATACGGCGGCAATACGGATTTATGACATTACACTTACTCTCCCGAATGATAGAAACCAGAGAGGTGGCAGCACTGTTAAATGCCACCCTCCGACCTGGTGATACCTGCCTTTTTATACAGTCAGGTGTGTACCTGGCCGTCAACAACCGGTTTGGCGAGCTTTTTTCCAGCCCTGTATCCGAAACGGTTAATTTCCGGGCGTTAGCCGATCATGTCTCCGCCCGTGGACTGTCCGATCTGCTGGCACCAAAAATTCATACCATAGACTACACTGAATTTGTTACACTCTCTGCCGAAAATGACAAGTGCATTACCTGGTAACAGAGGATGAACAGCGCCTTTCTGCGCGGACTGCCCGCGAGGGCGTGCAGATACGATCAAGAGATAAATAAAGTCAGGAAATGAACAAAGTAAGGGATAAAGAAGGTTTTGTTATCAATTACCAGGACTGGAACAGATCACTGGCAAATACCATCGCTGCCGAAGAAGGCATCCGGCTTGATGAAGCCCATTGGCAGATCATTTCCCTTGTCAGAGAGTTTTATGAAGAATTTGACCTGTCTCCGGTGAATCGCACACTGGTTAATTATGTAAAAACCCGCCTGGGAGAGGAAAAAGGAAACAGCATGTATTTATTGAAACTGTTTCCCGGCAGCCCTGCCAAGCTCTGCGCCAAAATAGCAGGCCTCCCCAAACCGGCAAACTGTTTATAGGCTGAATGGGAAAAGCTGTTTGGCTATTATTCTCCCCCCTGTTCAACCCTGATGCAAGCCTCCGAGGGCGGTCTGTGCCGGAAGCATCAGGCATCACAGTGACTTCTTCCCTGCTGAAAAAAGGCATTGATTCGCTGTGCAACCTGATCCGGGCACTCCTCCAGATGCAGATGGTGGCCTCCGGGCAACCTGCAGTATTCAATATGCCTGACATGCCTGAGTCTCGACTCGAATTTTTTACCTATGGTCAACACGCCTTTTTCAGCAAATACCGCTCCGACCGGGCAGCGAATGGCAGATAGCATGGCATTGACCTGAGCCTCGGACAAATGCATTAACGATGGGTGTCGCAGGCGGCGGTCAGAACTCCAGGTCACACCTCCATCGCATTCTTTCACTCCTCTTTCCACCAGCAATCTGGCTGTATTGTCGGTCAATTGACCGAAGCCCAGTTGCCGGGCCTGGACGGCCGCATGAATGGATGGATAAACCTTGAGTGGCTGAATCGGAGACAGGATTTTTTGAATTGACTTGCCCAGTTGCGATGCAAACTTCGATTCGTCGCTGGTCATTGGGCCCAGTGAATCGATAAGGAACAACCGGCTTATCCTGTCAGAAATCGCTGATGCCCACATGGCAGCCACTACCCCGCCCAGTGAATGGCCAACAACCCGAACGGATGCAAGGCCAAGTGCTCTGGCCAACGCTTCACAATCGAGAACGTATTCAAGCAGATGGTACGCCTCGGCAGGCGAACGATGACCCGAGTGGCCATGACCTGGCAGATCCGGAGCAATCACGTTAAAACGCTGAAGGTCGAGGTGGGGAGTCAGGCGTTCAAAGCTGGCGGCGTTATCCAGCCAGCCATGCAGTAACAACAGGGTTTGTCCGTCGGGGTTGCCCGACTGCCTGTAGGCGATGTCCAATCGCCCGTTATTGATCTTTTTTTCTGTAAAGTGACACATGGGCTGCCGCCATAATCTTTAATCTTTGAGATTTCGACCATTATCAAGTCAATTTGAATAGTCGCCTAAAATTTGTACTGGTCACTTCAGCCACTTCCTCGACCGGCAGATTCTTTATTTGCGCAACCTGTTCTGCCACTTCAACCACATAGGCCGGTTCATTGGGTTTGCCGCGGTAAGGCACAGGCGCAAGATACGGGCTATCCGTTTCAATGAGTATTCGATCCACAGGCACACCGGCAACCACATCACGAATCTCCCGGGCATTTTTAAAAGTCACAATGCCGGAAAACGAAATATAAAACCCCAAATCAAGCGCCTGTTCAGCCATTTCGAGACTTTCGGTAAAACAGTGCATAACACCACCCAATGCGGTGTCTGCATGTTGTTTCATCAGTGAAATGGTATCCTCCCTTGCATCCCGGGTATGAATAATCACCGGCTTTCGGGTTATTTTCGCGGCTTCAAGATGGTTAACAAAACGGGATTGCTGTACAGCCTTTTTGTCTTCATCATAGTGGTAATCCAGCCCGGTTTCACCGATTGCGATCACTTTGGGGTGTCTGGTCAGTTCCACCAGACGCTCGACTGTCGGATCTTCACCTTCATTGGAGGATGGATGAACACCAACCGAGGTGTAAACAAAGTCGTAGTTGTCAGCGATAGCCAGCAGATGCTCCAGGTTCTCCAGATCAATGGCAACATTGAGCATGGTATCCACACCCCGGCTTCGAGCCGCTTCCAGAGCCAGGCTCAAATCTGATTCGTATTTTTTCAGGTTCAACCTGTCCAGATGACAATGAGAATCAATATACATAGCAATCCCGAATCCGAATAAAGTCAGTGAGCGGGTATTGTAAGGGTGTGAGCGCAGATTTCAATGCAATCTGCTCAGTATGGTGTGAGGTGGTCTGTGTTTATCGAGAGCCCACCTGGTATGTCAACAGAATCCTTCGCTGGCAGGCATTTGACTCAAACAAGATAACTCCTTTCCATATATCTTTATCGGAAAATGTTTTTTATACATGACTCTATCGATTGCTCTCTGTTTGTATAACGCCTCAAACACTGCTGCAGCTTTGCTGCGTCCGAGTGCTTTAATTTATTAAGGCCTTACTGGTTGATTGGCGGAATAAAATCTTCTTTCTCCAATACTTGAATCAAGTTTCTCATAAGAAAGTTATTCATAAAGCTAACGTAGTATGTCCGTCCGTTTTCTGTTAATGGCCGAATAAATCCAGAATCTTTCATTTTTGAAATAAGGTGGGTTCTTTGCCTTGGCGTAAGCCCACCAAGAACTTCATGCAGTTCGTTGGCTTTAAATTTTTGTTTTTTTATACCAATGTTAAGGACTTTAGCTTCATTCTTGTTTAAATAACCCCTATCGAATCCCAGATTGATCGTAGGAACCAAAATATTTTGATATAAATATTCAAAATCCAATAGCTTGTTAACTTTAGTTACTTCTTCAAGTATCCCCGTGAGTACATAATCACACCAATTCAACAAAGATGAATCATCTCCTAAATCTGCTTCAGAAAGTTTTTCATAATATAAATCTCGGTCATTACAGAATACAGCAGTCGGGTTTAGAATCTTTCCATCCTTGACGTTAAATCCATACTTGACTAGCAATGCATAAGTTAGCAATCTGACTACACGGCCATTGCCATTACCAAATGGATGTATCCAGGTAAATCTATGATGTGCAATTGCCGTTTTCAATAGGTCATATTTATCAGGAGCTTTATCATTGATGAATTTAAGAAGATCATCCATGTAAGACTGAACCTGGATATGATCAGGCGGCGTGTGTGTTGACCTGGATATCTCAACATTCCATGTCCGATAAGCTCCAGGAGTTCTGTCACCTTCATCGGTCAGATCCCCAACAACCAAATGATGAAGCTCCCTGATGAAATGGTGGGTTATTTCTGTGCCCCCACTAATGCTCTCTTCGATGAAGTCCATAGCGGCTTCAACATTGGCAATTTCAGAGAAACTTTCACTTGAGCGCTCCTGGTGCTCAATTTTCCTTTCGATGTACTCAGAAATAGTAGTTCGGTTCCCTTCGATCCTGGCAGAGCCGACACTCTCCAATATATGAAAGATACTCTTTAACTGAAAAAACATCCAGGGAGCTGTCGATCCTCGTAATTTTAGCCTTCTCAGGTGATTAAGCTCGAAAAGAGTGTCTGTGAGCTGAGAATCGAAGCCGGGACTGACAACTCGAAGCTTAAACTCCTTATTACCTGGCATGATATTTACAAACCCTTAATGCAAGTTAATGAAAAATAATAATATAATCTATGAAATCATTTTCACCAGTTACATTTTAAGTGTAAATCTATCTACATGAAAAGAAATTTCCAGATACAAGGTTGCTTCGGAAATACCTTCTTATTTTGCAATTTCGGCTATAGCCTGATTGTTCAGCGACAACATTTTTTTCAAAACGGCCTGTTTACGCCTGAGGGAATATCCCATTGTCTGTCTCTCAACCGCTCCCTCATCGCTATTAGAATCCCTTCAAGGGGAAGATGCAACTATCCTGAAGAGGGTTAGCTGAATCTTTCCATAACGAAGCTGCATAATTTCTGACCATGGACGGCAACGATTTGTTCTTTAACAACCTTAAAACCAAACTTCTCATAGAACGGACGGGCTGTGATGCTAACTTCAGAGTACAGCCTGGAGATTCCTTTTAGTTGACCGGTAGTTATCACTTGTTCCATCAGGCTTCGCCCTATGCCTTTACCTTGATACTTGTAGTGGCAGAAAAAATGATCAATTAATCCATTTTCTTGAAGATCGGCATAACCAACAATTTCATTTTCTATTTCAGCTACAAAAGGTGAAATGCAGTTCATTTTTCGCTGCCATATTTCAGGGTCAAATTCATCGGGGGCCCATGCTTCTACCTGTGCTTTGGAATAATCGCGTATGTTCACATTGTGAACCGTGTGATAAAAGACCGCCCACAGGGCAGGTGCATCTGATTCTTTGTATTTTCTAATGTTGATCATGCCATTCGTAACGACTCGTCAGCTTGTTTTTTATAAATTTCTCTCCTATGTCCAACTTTTACTATCCAGATTGTGAGCTCAGAATCTTGAATAGAATAAACAATCCGATATATGCCTTGCCGATCTGTAAAGCTCTTTCCCGGTTAATTTTTCACTTCCCTCTGGCCTGGGATTCTCTTTTAACTGTTCAATTTTCTTCAGAATTTTCGCAAGATAACGTCAAAACGCTATAATGCCAACTCTGGAAAGCCAACGTCCAAATTCAGCGGACGCCAAAAGCGGAGCCTTCGACGGCTCGATGGAATGACTTGATACTTATTGAGCCTTCTCCCAAGCCAGCCATATCAGCTATAACCTGTAACGCAGCAGCTATAATATAACCCGGCAGCCATAACGTCGCGGCTATAACATTACATCGACAATACACCTACATGGTGTGGGTTTGCCTGTCAGAGGAGATAGACCCGGCAAGGTAGGTCTCGATCTTGTTACGGGCGTTTTCATTATCGTCGTTAAACTGCACACCAATCCCGGCCGCCCTGTTACCCTGCGCACCTTTGGGTGTCACCCAGACCACTTTACCGGCTACCGGAATTTTCTCCACTTCATCCATAAGGTTTAGCAACAAGAAAACCTCGTTTCCGAGCTGGTAGTTCTTCGCTGTTGGAATAAACAGCCCGCCATTTTTGATAAAAGGCATATAAGCGGCATACAAGACCGCCTTGTCTTTAATAGTAAGTGTAAGTATACCGTGTCTGGCACCTAATCCTGGAGGCATGTTCAATACCCGAAACTGAAATGAATGATAGTTAAAGATTAATAGTTACAGGTTGATAGCAGTAATTATAAGCAACAAAGCCGGGCAGGCACCCTGCGCCTGAAACAACACCAGGCCCAGGTACACTCTGTGTCGCCCTCTGCATCACCATATGCTGTCTGTTTCAATCTACTTTAACAGTAATTCAATATCGCAATTAATCAACCCGCACCTGAAAAATTATTGGCTCGCCATCAGTTTTTGCCATTGAATGGCCATGTTTTCCAAAAACAGCTTTTCGTTAAAATTCGCCCCGTTTACCCAGTCTCGCCTCCTCCGGTTTAACTCGTCCCTTAGCGAAAAAAGCAGGCGCTGATCATTCCTGTCCGCCAGGTACTTCAACATGGCGGCCCCGTTGACACCGTCAAAATACTGTTCGTCACCAGTCATTTTGTATCGAAGCATTGTTTCAAGCCAACTGTTCTGGCACAACAAAAACTGCTCCAGTCCGGGAGGAAAGTGTTTGTCAAAGGTTTCCGCAAAGCCCACGACGGAATCCTTTCCCTTGAGTACGTCACCCAACCGCCCTATCAGTTTCAACTCGGCTTCCACCCCTTTGCTTTCCAGCAATTTCAGTGCCTTGAGCGGGCTGCCACAGGCCATTTTCAAGGCAGCATGAAGCTCGGCAGAACTATAGGTTTCAGCGTTTTTCGCCGTCATTTTTTCCAGCCAGTCGATTGATTGACTTGTCCCCGGCTGGTCGAGCTTCACTATCTGACAACGAGAACGTATTGTTGGCAACAAGGTTCTCTTGCGGTCATCAATGAGCAGGTAGAGCGTATTACCGGCTGGCTCCTCCAGACTTTTCAACAATGCATTGGCTGCGTTACCATTCAACGCAGTTGCCGGGTTCATCAGAATCACTTTCATCGAGCCTGTCTGTGGTGACCGGGCAACAAAATCGCTGATCGCCCTGACCTGATCCACCTTGATAAACCTGCTCTTTTCTTCCGGTTGGCAAAACACCAGATCCGGGTGCGTTTCCGCCCTGTTCAGCTTGCAGCTTTTACACTGCCCACAAGCCACACCCGAGGCAGGCTTCCCTTCCCCGACACACAGGAACGACCAGGCCAGTTGCAAGGCAAAGTCCCACTTACCCATGCCTTCAGAGCCAGATAAAATCAGTGCGTGAGCCAATACTCCTTCAGCTCTTGCGGTATTGAGCTGATTGAACACATGATCAAACCAGGGATAATAATTATTGTTCAAGCGACTTCCTGTGTGTAGCCGTGATAACTGACATCCTTAACAACCACGAGGGGTTTCTCTCGCCCCGCCCCTCATTCTTCGAATGCTATCTGTTTATCAATACAGCATCAAGTGTTTTGTGTGGGCAAACAGGTTCGGTTTTTATGGGCTTGTTTGCCATATACGCAAGCGGGAAACACTGTCATTGATATCAACCGGTTTATGCCAGCCTATTTGGATCACTGGCGCGGATGCTACTGACAAGGTAGCGTGTTTCCTGTGTCACTCTATCTGACGTTTCTCGCGTAGCTGTTACGGCAATGATACTCTGAAGTCCAGGCCGCGAATGTCGTTCTTTCAACCAGCTGATATCATCAGACGCACGGAGAGACCGAGTTTCTGTTCGTCCGTGACCACCGTCATAACTTTCTACCAAAACCTCCGGAGACAGGTTGGATGTAAAGCAGGTAGCAACATCCTCATGCAAACTTCCCTGGTTTCCTTTCAGGCTCAGTACGTAATCAGCCTCTTGACCGATTATCTGTTTTGCAATTTGTTTGGCATCCCATTGCGTCTATGGAAATAACCGCTTTCTTTGAGGCACCATCAATACTTCGCCTAAGGCACTTACCATCAATGGCAATCACTTCACCGTCCGTCAGTGTAATTGGAAAAACACTGGCTAAACCGGGTTGTCTCAATAGCGGCAAAAACATCTCCCAGCGTATCGTGGGAAGGGATTCCGTTTTCCAGCCCCGGCAAATCTGTAAACCAGTCTTGCTTCGCTTTACCAAACTCTTCTATGGCTACCCGGTTGTCGGCAGTAAAACTGATGCTTCTTCTGTCGGTTGACTCCTGGATCGTCAATTTGGCTAAAATGGTGAATAATTGATGCTGTGGGCTTGCTCATTCGATGAAATCAATCCTTTCTCATAAATCATAAAGATAGAGTGATTACCTCAATTCGTTTCTAAATTCAGGAGGTATTAAGCCCGATTGCCCTGATTGGAAGTCCGGTTTGGAAGACGCATTCGAATACGCAGCAATAAGACGCTCCTGTGCACGGAAATGGTGAGCAACAGCCTTTTTGAACAGTGTTCCAAAAATACAAAAAGGCTGTTTTATTTGGGTTCAGACACTTCAATTCTACAGGCAGATCATGTCAGCCTCTGCCGGTCAATCACATCAACCCCTGATCAGTAATTGTCACAAACCCGATCAGCTCGGTGGTATGAAACAGTTCGGAATTGGCTGATTGTTCCTCATCAATATTGACCTCCACACTGTTTGCACCCAGATTCTGATAACGAACGTTTGCTGTATCATTGCCGTCACTGGTTTGCATATCAGCAAAGAATGCAGGAACGCCAGAGGCGGTCAGCCCTATCTCGTAAAACGTATGCTTCACCGAGTTACCGGTTTTCCCACTCAATATTTCCAGTTTATTACCATTGACGGTATCAACCTCCCCACTTCCACTCATTGCCAAATAATGTACCTCTTCAGCAACGTGACCTTCTTTTCGCGTAGATTCCTGTTCCTGCAATTTAATAGTAAATCGGGAGGCCGTTGTATTATCGATCCGCAATACAACGGCGTCGGTTTCATTGGTGCTTGTTACCGTAGCCAAAACAACAGGGGGGGTATCAAAGCCCTGAGTAAATGCGCCGGTTTGGTTCACGTTGGTCACAGCATCTAACGAACCTGCCTCAATCGTGACACCATTCGTTTCATAGGTGCCCGCTTCCATTACCAAATAGTTAACCGTTTCCTGGCCATGAATGCCATCCAGGTAATCCCACTCATCAATCTGGAATTCGACACTTGTATCTGTCACATTGCGAACGCGAATTGTTGCCGGGTCGGAATCATTCGAAGAAAGCGGGCCGAACACGACTACCGCATCCGTGTATGATTGATCAAAGCTGATCTGATGCCACTGGTTCGGATCAGGCTGATCAACGGTAATGGTTCCGGTTTCAATTGGCAAGATTTGTGGCTGATACTCATTAAAGGCAACAAAACCCACATTTTCCGTTGTATGCCACAATTCAATGTCTCCAGACGTTTCTTCCACAACTTTGACCTGCACACCCGCCGATGTCAGGTTTTGATAACGTACCGTACTGGTATCACCACCATCCGTCGTTTGCATGTTCGCCAGGAGTCCCGGGCTATTCATTGAAAATGAAGCATCGACGAAGCGGTGCCTGACGATATCACCTGTTGTACCGGCAACAATATCAAGATTGTTACCATTGCTCAGGATCACCGAACCGCCACCCTCCACCGCCAGATAATGTACGGTTTCATTTATGTGATTGCCTTTACTTTCCTGCTCTTCCAACTGCAGTTCAAACCCGGTTGCGGAAATATTCTTCAGACGAATACCGGCTGCATCCGTTTCGTTGTCAGAGGCCAACTGCGTCATAATAACAGGGGTGGCAGTAAACCCCGCGCTCAGGCCATGCTTCTGGAACTCACTGTTATTTGTGACGGCACCCGCTTCAATGATAACGCCACCCAGCTCATATGTGCCTGCTTCAACGACAATGTAACTGAATGTTTCTTCACCGTGGGTACCGTCCAGGTAATCCCATTCATCAATTTGAATCTCGGCACTCGTTTCTGTGACGTTTCTGACTCGAATTGTCGCCGGCTCGGTGTCGTTATTGGACAGGGGGCCAGCGACGATGACCGGATTTGTATAAGTACCGCCAAAAGAAATGGTATGCCATTGATCAGAAGCGCTCTGGCTTATGGATAACTCACCCGTCTCGGCTGACAATTCAGTAGTCGGGGAGGGCGTTGCAGCTTCAATAGTCAAGAAGACTGTAGCCGTTGCAACCTCTTTACCATCAGTAAGTGTGTAGTCAAAACTCGCTGCACCATGGAACCCCGGATCAGGAATGAATGTAATTTCTCCGGCCTGACTATCCAGCACCACAGAACCGTTAATCGGATTGGCAACCGCTGACACAGACAAACTGTCGCCATCTTCATCACTGTCATTCGATAACAAGGCTTGAACGGAAACTGCCCATTCAGAGTCCTGAGAACCCGTGCCTGCGTCATCCACGGGAATGGGCGTGTCGTTAACATTGGCTATCGTCAGCGTAAAGTTATCCGTAACATCGTGTTGACCATCACTGGCGACAATATCAATTGACAGCACTCCTACGTCCCCGTTTACAGGCGTCCCACTCAACACCTCACCGTCAAAACCAAGCCAACCGGGCAAGGCAGAGCCATCACTTTGTTGCGCCGTCAGTTCCAACAGGTCACCATCAGCATCAGTAAAAGTATCCTGCGGAATAGTCAAGTTAAATACTTCATCCTCATTATGAATTATATCCGATAACGGGTTCTGGATGATCGGTGCAGTATTGACCGACACGCCAACCATTGCCTCCATCTCTGCCGCCGACATAACGAAAGATGAGCCGGGTGCCCCATCATTTTTATAAACAAAGGACTCAATTTGGTTCGCCATATCCAGATACCAGTCTTTAATCGTAGTGACCAGACCTGAACCGAAATTGATCACAATATCATCGCCTTCGCGTTCGACTACCAAATCATCCCGGTCAAAGGAGTTAACTTCATCGCCCAGATAGAAGACATCCTCCCCTCCGAGATCAGTAATGACATCCATACCATCGCCAGTTTCGAATACATAGCTGGTATCTCCAGGAGCAAACTCAACGTAGTCATTGCCTTTCCCTCCCGAAACCACATCCGCCCCCCATCCAGGAAACAGCTGATCATTGCCTTCGCCGCCAGAAAGGGTATCGTCACCGTAACCACTCGATAAAAAATCATGTCCCTCCAGACCATCAATTTGGTCATCTCCTCCATAGCCAAATATCTCGTCATTTTGGGCGCTGCCAGTTAGAGATTCACCCAGCCTCGTGCCATCAATTCTATTCGAAAACCGATAATTGACCCTGACACCGACCTCCATGTCAAAAGAGTGTTCACCATCAAAGGCAGAAACAATAAAACTTGAATCACCAAAATCGCCATCTGTCGGTGTACCTTGAAAACTGGCACCATCAAAACTCAGCCAGGAAGGCAACTGACTAACCGAGTATGACAACTCGTCGCCCTCCAAATCATAAAAAACTCCATCAATGCTCCTCTGCACCGAGTCACCGACATAAACCATTAAACCGAGCCCACCATAGCTAACAGGGGGCATATTGCCTGTCGTTGCCAACGTACCAAGCGCATCAGCAGTGATGTCCACGCTTTCTTCAAGTGGCCCTGTTTCATCATAGAAAAGATATTCAATCTGATTGTCTGTTGAAACAAACCAATCCTGAACTGTCACTGTCAAACTATCAGACAGCCGAATAATTATGTCGTCTGCCGATTTATTCACCGTCAGATCCTCTATATTCAGCTTGTAAACTGACAGATGATCAACTCCTCCGATATCAGAAATCGTATTGGAGCCGACATCTTCAGAGTGAAAAATATAGCTGGTGTCGCCAGGTGAATCAATGAAGAGGTTATTGCCAGACCCGCCTTTCAGCCAGTCATAGCCCTCACCGCCAGACAAGATATCTGAACCCGGGCCACCATGAACTGCATCATTGCCATCTCCCCCGTACATCTCATCATTACCGCCCGATCCAACGAGATAGTCATCACCATCAAGCCCATAAATGATATCGGGCCCATTTCCTCCTTCGTAATAATTTTGATTATCTATATCAACCCAGGCCCCATCCGGGCCCGTTATATCCAGAGAGAAACTCACCTCGGCCTTCTGTGTTTGGTCGGAGGCCGTCACAATAATATCAAGCTCCCCAAAATCACTCATTTCAGGCGTTCCCGAAAGGGTAACACCATCAAAATCCAGCCATGCCGGTAAAACCTCTTCTTGATAAACACTCACCGTTATCACGAGATCATCACCATCTTCATCGGAGAAGAGACCATCGGGCAGACGATAGGCCCAAGGTTCACCGAAGGCTGTGGCCTGATCCGGTAACGTCAATTGACTGGTAGGAGCATGGTTCACCTGAACTACATCCAGCAACTGCGAATAAGACAGTACACTCCCATCCGCAAACTCAAACCATTCAATATAACCCGGCCCTTCCTTCAAGGTGACCTTTTGGTTCGCTGAAATGTAGAGAAAATCATCAGAATACAGTGAGTTATTCAGCTCAATTCTGATGTCGCCTATCAGTATCCCGGAACCAAATACTATGCGATCATTGTCTCCGGCTCCCTCTCCCTCGCCGGATATCGTGTCACTGCCATCACCCGGGGATATAGAGTAGACATCATTGCCTGGCCCGCCAGCGAGCCGGTCGTTCCCCGTCCCGCCGATTAACACATCGTCACCGGAGTATCCAACCAGGGTGTCATCACCCTCTTTGCCTCGTAGCCAGTCATTTCCATCGTAACCCTGAAGTTCATTCCCCCGTGAATCACCAATTAACACATCCGACCTGACTGTGCCAACCAAATTGGTATTTTGGGCACCATCGGCACCATTGGTATAAAAACTATGGCCGGTTTCTTCATATCCTGGCTCAATATCCCGACTGGGGTACTGATAATAAGAAAGACCGGATGTGTCAGACACGGAAAGATAGACCCCATCCTGAATCGAATTAAAGACCCCGACATAAGGCAATTGTACGGTCTGTCCTGCAACGGTCAATTTCTCAACGATCTTTTGTTCATTTGTAAACTGACTATGGTTCATCACCTTATGGTCAGGATCAGTTGCAGACCAGATGACCAAATCATCCAGTGACCTCAACACCAGCACCTCATCAATGTCAGAACTGCCTGTAATCTCGAGGGTATCAATATCGTTCATATCTTCATCACTATTGGAATAGATAAGAGAACCTTCCGATAAATCGAAGACCACAAGGTCATTTCCTTCACCCGCATAAGCATATTCCAAACCGGATGTGCCGTTTGCACCCAAAAGGAGCGTGTCATCGCCATCATCGCCGTGCAGTTCATCAACGCCATCACCACCGTCAAGCGTGTCATCACCGGCGCGACCGACCAGTTTATCATTGCCACCAAGCCCCTCGATATAATTATCACCCGCATCCCCGGCAATATAATTTGCTTCCTCTGTCGGCGTGTTGGCGCGGTTGACTATCTCGGATTGACTCCACACTATCCCATTTGCAAATTCGATATAATCAATAGTCGTGTGGCTGTTGGAGGACTCGATCGCTTCAAAAAAGCCGGGGATGGTGACCACTTCTTCCGGGGACAGTTTCAACTCCAGATACTTTTCCCCAAATAGTTGGTAAGTTCGAGATAGTGAGACATCATCCGGAGTGATACCGGCACCAAAAACAAGCCGGTCTATATTTGAAGCGGTTTCATCATGGTTGAAAATGGTATCCTTGCCATTGCCAGCACGATAGAGGTAGGTATCGCTGCCATAACTGCCATCAAGCTGATCATCTCCCGCCCCCATAAGGAGGATGTCATCAGAAACAAAGGCCGTGATATTGTCATCACCCTCTGTCCCCTCCAATACAATGGCCCGAACATCATCAATGGTGTACTCCGTTCCATCGTCAAACCGGATAGTATCCATTTTGAAGGTGGTTTCTCTGTCCTCAAAATTCGCTGTTTTCTCGTTGAAATAGTCCTCAAGTAATAATTGGCCGCCATCTGGCATGAAAATAATCAGGTTATGGTCTTCCAATCCGGTTTGGTTCCAGCGTATCTGGTGATTAAAAGTAATATTGTCAGGAGTGATTCCCGCTCCGAGTACCAGGGTGTCAATATCCTGGGAGCCTTTCTGATTGTAAATCGTTTGAGTTCCGTCGCCGATGTGATAGAGATAAGTGGTAGAACCATTTTCGTTACCATAAAGAGAATCCGATCCCGGCCCGGCGTCCAGAATACCTGTGCCTGAACCTGCATAAAGCCTGTCTGCTCCTTCCCCACCAAACAAGTAGGCAATACCTGCCCCGGCAAGCAGGTCATCGGCACCTGTTCCGCCGTACAACGTATCCTCGACCGAACCCGCCATTAGCACATCGTCACCATCACCACCTTCAAGAACATTCACTCCCTCATCCAGCACGCCAAAGGGTGTGACCTGTGTCGGTTGCTCCACCCTGGAGTAAAGCTGGTCATTACCCTCACCACCGATCAAATGGTCATTGCCATACCCCCCTTCCAGCAAGTCATTGCCGTTTCCACCCTGCAATACGTCGTTACCGGCTTCACCATACAGCTTATCGCTACCGTCACCCCCAAACAGAGAATCATCACCCTCATTGCCATGTAACAAGTCGGCATCCAAACCACCATACAGCTCATCCGCGCCGTAACTCCCTGACAGATAGTCAGCTCCCAATGAACCATAAATCCTGTCATCACCTCGCCCTCCCTGTAATATATCAGGGCCGATTGTGCCGACTATTTCAAGATTTTCTCCATTATGAACAGGGGCCAGATCCACCGCTCCGGAACTATTTGCAAGTGCATTGACATATTGGTTGCGATCCGATTTGAAGAAATTAACCAACACCAGGTCCGTAGACGTCTCCCCCAGGGTGCTACCACCAACCGGTGTCATGGTCGGCACGCTGTCACTGCGATAGGCGATCACGCCCTGATCCAATAAGGACTGGATATCCACCCAATCGGTTTCCGTTCCCGAATAGGTGATGATCAAGTCATCGGCATCTATCGAGAGGCCGAGGTTATTCACATCGATCGCATCGCTGAAGGTGATAGTTTGATCCGTTACCCTTCCCGGTTGTGCCCGGTGCAGCAGCTCTTTGTGTCCGAAACTGTCACCGTTGGCCAATTCAATTCTTCCCAGCTTATATAAGGTAGCTGCATCGACGGCGACATAATCGCTGGCAGTGTAATCGATAAAATAACGACCGTTGGCACGGCTCAGCACAAGATCATTGATCGTGTGGTTTGAATCAAACCTGAGTGCATTGACTCCTTCGGAGTCATAAATGATGGTAAACTCGTCACCGGGTTTCAGGGAGTAGGTATCATTACCCTGCTCGCCATAAAGTGTATCTCCGTCGCCCGCGCCACCATTGAGTACGTCATTGCCGGCACCACCCTGAACAAGATCAACACCATCACCACCGGTTAAGATATCATCTCCTTCGCCTCCCCAAATGGAATCATTTCCTGCCCCTCCTTCAGCCGTGTCATTCCCCTCGTCTCCTGCGATCTGGTCGTTCCCTTCACCACCGGCGAGAAAATCATTACCACTGGCACCGAATAGAGAGTCATCCCCGACACCACCATCCAAACTGTCATTACCACCACCTCCGAATAGAGAGTCATCTCCGGCGTCACCATATAGCGTATCGTTACCATGCAGGCTGGTTATATCAATGTGGTAAACACCGTTAGGATCGCCATCACCCATTAACCGGTCATTTCCGGCTCCTCCTTCCAGATGATCATCATTGCCACCACCTACCAACTTATCATCGCCGGCTCCCCCTCTCAACACATCCTGGCCGTGATATGCACTTTCGGTAGAGTAATAAAATTCCCAGCTTACAGCGGGGTTTAACTCCAGGTCCTCCCTGCGAGCCAGCAAATCTCCAATGAGAGTGTCATTTCCATCTCCTCCTTCCAGCTCATCATTGCCCGCACCACCGAGCAATTGGTCATCACCTGCACCACCGTAAAGCAGGTCATTACCGGCAGAATCCAGGGCCTCGATTATGGCGCCGGTATACCAGGGACGAAAGCTGTCCGTCTGCTTCCAGAAAAACAAATCACCAAATAAAAGATCCTGGCCTTCACCCCCCATAATAATATCATCATGAGCCCCGCCATAAAGCTCGTCATCGCCCATGCCACCGTCCAGGTAATCAGAGCCGACACTGGCATGCAGGGAGTCATCCCCGTCTCCCCCCAACAGGATATCCGCACCCGTATTCTGATACTGAATGTTGTATTCTGCAGGTGTCAAAGAGTACACCTGGTAGTCATCCTGAAAAATGTCGTCACCACTGCCACCGACCATGATGTCGTTACCATCACCGCCGCGCAGCGTATCATTCCCGGTTCCGCCATCCAGTCGGTCATCGCCGAAATCACCCACCAGAACATCGTTACCACCCATTCCCATCAGATGGTCATCCCCTCCTTGACCATCACCCACATTGTAATCGCCGTAGAGTTCTTCATTGTTGTTATTCCCCCGGATATACGTCTCGCCATCTGCCCCCCAGACGCTCATCAGGCCGTCTCCCGGATTGGTATCATCACTATCGTTGATAATCATCATGTCGTCCGCCGAATTAACATAGGGGCTGTAAACAGGATAGTAAGGCGACTTTTTCATTTCTGACCGATTCGAAACATGCAGTGTCACAGCAGGCGCCGGGGTCTCCGGCGTATAGACCCCGGTTGCGACAAAGTTGTTGATATCCAGGCTACCTCGTGGTGTTTCGATCGGAGCACCCAGAAGACTTGCCAACCAAATTTCGGGGGTATCCCGGATAATGACCCTGTCACCTGGACTGCCGTTAATTTCAACAATGATGCGATCAGGCAGCGCGACATAGGTGTTTTGATCATTGTCTTTGTACATGTCTATGTCATGCGTAACCGGCGTGACCGAAGTGATAGTGGTGCCATTAATCACCAGCACCCCGTCAGTGTCATAGACCTTGTTTACACCATCACCGGTATTGAAGTAATAGGTATCCAGGCCGGCTCCGCCAACAAGGATATCCCGGTTTTCGCCTGCGTAAAAATGATCATCACCGCCTTTCCCGTAAAGCTGATCCTGGCCTTTGCCACCATGCAAGGTGTCAGAACCGGCTCCTCCGTCCAGGTGGTCATTCCCGTCTCCGCCAACAAGCGTATCATCCCCACCCATGCCGTATAAATGATCACTCCTGGCCGCATCACCAGTTAACGACTGGTATGTGTCGTCGTTATCCGTGCCGAAGTACACCTTGCTCGCGTTCGCCATATCGGGCAATTTAACTGTGCCGGTGGGTATACCCGGGTCATAAAAGAGTGAGGTACTCTCTCCGAAAAAAATACTGTCAGCCTCTTTGTCGATATAAACAGTTTCCCCGCTGCCTATCCGGTAATAGGCGGTGCCGTCATTCTTTGTCCACCAGTCTTGCCTGTCGTGTTCGTTGCGTTCCATAAGCAGATTGTAATAATCCAGTCGGTCATTCCAGAAGTGTTCAGAATGCTGGTCAACCTGATATTTCGTCTGACTCGATTGAAAAATCCCCTTGTCGTGACCGGAAGGCGGTATGATGACAAAGGGTGCCCCCTCCAACAGGGCATAACGCAGAGCCGTGCCCTGACAGGAGGTGTCTTTTGTTGCCGTGGCCACAGGGTCAGCGATTTTCGACACCGGCAATAACTGGAATGTTTGACCTGAAGCAAGCAGGTATTGGTACATCTGCTCGGCATCATTTACTTCATTCAGCAGCGCCAGGGACAGGTTAACATCTTTACCTTCTTCGTCTTTGTAAGTGATCTCGCCGATCATGGTGGCCAGGTGTTGCATTATCAAATCCAGCGAAAGTACCGAACCGTCTTCCGATTCACCATTCAGTTTACGCTCTTCAATCGCCCGGTTGGACGCTTGCCACAACAGGGTATCGGTGGTTTCCAAATCAAGATCATTACCCAGGTAAGCCAGTATGCGATGGACTGACAACGCATCCACAAAAAACCGCATGGTATGATTGTCTATCGAAATGGCACTCCCCTGTTTTTCAATAAAGAGTCCATGTTCATCCTCATCTCCCGGACGATGAAAACCAATAACGTTAATGCTGTTTGCCGTCACTTCCAAACCGGGTTCGGCATAATAATTGAAAACCTTGCTGTCGATATCCGCACTCCCGGCAAAATGTGGCCTGATATGTTGAAGGTACAGGTTATCCAGATAGGCCAGACCTGCTCCATTGAATGTGGTGGTTTGGACCAGCAGTTCCGGGTGGTAGTAAGCTGCCAGAATGGCAAGGTGCCCGCCCAGGGAATGACCAACATAATCCACCCTGCCAGCCAGACCATTGAGTGGATGCCCGTCTCCATCAATCAGGCCATTATCTTGCAGAAAACCGGTTATCTCGCCACCCTGCATCACACCTCCAACCGTAGTGGACAGGCCCAGTGCCAGAATAATATCCTGAAGAAAATCAGCCAGGGGGATCCCGG
>PDWJ01001003.1_pt1 | contig 50087 bp, 49 predicted proteins | sample 1430881 | NCBI WGS metagenome assembly PDWJ01 (sample SAMN01162460, study PRJNA174530) | Oral metagenome, whole genome shotgun sequencing project. | biome: Marine environment; feature: Marine mammal; material: Swab sample of the gingival sulcus; isolation source: swab sample of gingival sulcus...
CCTGGCGGGTCTCTCTTTTCCCAATTTCTGGCTGGGAATCATGTTGATGCTGCTGTTCTCCATCACCCTGCGCTGGCTGCCCCCTTCCGGTTTTTCCGGTCCAGCGTCCCTGATCCTGCCGACGGTAACCATCGGCATCATCCTGACAGCAAGCAATGTACGCATTGTGCGTACCGCCATGCTGGAGGTACTCTCTTCCCAATATATCATGGTGGCGCGCGCCAAAGGGCTGTCGGCCCGATCGGTCATCTACAGCCATGCCCTGCGCAACAGCGCCATCACGCTGGTGACCTATCTTGGTCTGCAGTTCGGTACGTTGATCGGCGGCCTGGTGGTGGTGGAGCTGGTCTTTAACTGGCCCGGCATGGGAACTCTGGCCATTGAGGCGATCAGCGAGCGGGATTATCCGATCCTGCAGGCAGTGATCACAACACTGGCGATAATGATTGTCGCAGTCAATCTGCTGGTCGATCTCACCTACGCCTTCCTCGACCCCCGTATACGACTGGAGTAGAGGATGCCATGAAAAAATCATATCTGAATTTCGAATTTGTTTTGGGGACAGGTCTGCTGACGTTGATTGCCGGAGCGGTTCTCTGTTCATCACTGCTCTTCCCCGATGGCGGTGCCGCCATGGATCTGCTGTCACGGCTTACCCCGCCGTTTGAGAGCTGGAAGTACCCCCTGGGTACTGATCCGATGGGGCGCGATGTGCTGGCCCGGATTGTTGTCGGCGGCAAGATCTCAATGCTGGTGGGGGTGCTGTCTGCCCTGGGTGCTGTTACCCTTGGTACCGTACTCGGTCTGCTGGCCGGATATTACGGCGGCCTGTGGGACAGTTTTTTAATGCGTTTTGCCGATGTGCAGCTGGCACTGCCTTTTATTCTGCTGGCCATCACCGTGATCGCCATCATCGGCCCGGGCCTGGATCGTATTATCATCCTGATGATCGTCGCCCAGTGGGTGCAATATGCCCGGCTGATCCGCGGCTCGGTATTGACCCTGCGCGAAGCGGAATTTGTACAGGCGGCCAGAGGCTATGGCCTGCCGAATATCAAGATTATCTTCAGTCATATCATGCCAAACGCCCTGGGGCCGCTGGTGATTCTGGCCACCCTGAACGTCGCCAACAACATTCTGCTCGAGAGCAGTCTTACCTTTCTCGGCCTGGGGATCGATCCCCTGATTCCGAGCTGGGGCGGCATGCTGGCCGATGGCCGTAACTATATCCAGACCGCACCCTGGATCACCATCTTTCCAGGCCTTGCCATTATGTTCACCGTACTGGGCCTGAACCTGCTGGGTGACTGGCTGCGCGACTGGCTTGATCCATTACATCAGACCCAATGAAAAAACGTACCTTCCGCCGTCTGCTGGAGCATATTCCCGCCGATACAAAAGAGATCTGGCTGTTTGAGCCCCTCTCCGAGCGGCGACGCATGGAGAGGATATGGCAACAGCGCGGCCATTCCATCCGTATTCATAGCGCCTACAAAACCCTGCTCCACGATATACTGGAAGAGGGTCTGCTCAGTAAGGCCAAAGAAGCTATAATCCGTTATCCGCAGGTAGCCGGTGATGACCCGTTACGCTTTCGTCTGGAGTGTTATCCTCTGACTGATCTACTCTGCTGTGATCTTCGCTTTACCGCCATGCCCTGTAAGCCCGAGCCACTTCCATGGTATGAAATAATCGTCGATGAAAAGCAATCTTATAAGGTGCCGGTGCCGGTACGCTGGCGCAGGCGCAGCTGGGGTGAGCGAGTACTGGCCGCCTCTGCCTGGCGTATTAACGATCAGGGAGAGGGGCAGCCAATTGTAAGCGAATTTGAAAGGATTTATGCCTCTGTCTGCCGCAGACTGTGGCAAATGTCCATCAAACCATTGCGGGCTGAGGAGCCAAATGGCCCCTTTTTTAAACGGCTGGAGATCGAGATTGGACTACCGGCAGAGGATATGCCACTACCCGTTGGCGAAGAGCATATCTCTTTCTCCGAGGCACTGCATGAAGATCTCTATTTCAGCGCCCTGGAGATCTTTCAGCAAAGGACCGGCCTGCCGCCCGGATCGCGTGAGGTCGCTCCCGGTCAGCTGCTGCCGATGATCAAAGCGACACCAAGACCCTGTCTCGCGCTCCGGGAATCAGACGGGGAGGCTGCCGCCAACACCCTGGGAGGCTGTCCTGAACTCAGCAGTATCGGCCACTGGCTTACCCCGCCCCAAATTAACGCCCATCTGGAGCGGCTGGGAGCTGTTCGTTTTTCAGTGCTTTCCAGGCAGAAGCGGCCGATATGGGGGCTCTATCACCGGGGACGATCCGCTGCCATGCTTGCCATCTCCGGCGGTCAACATGCCAATGAAAGCAGCGGGATTGTCGGAGCACTTCGGGCAGGGGCATTTTTACAGGCCGAAACCTCCCTCTCCTTTACCCTCTGCCCGCTGGAAAACCCGGACGGCTATGCTGCCTTTCGCAGGCTTTGCAAAGATAATCCCCGCCATATACACCACGCCGCCCGTTATACCGCGGCCGGTAGCGATCTCAGCTGCGGTATCAGCCCGGAGCAACAGATCCGCCGTAAGGCCATAGAGCTGCTGCCCGCCCGGGTGCATCTTAATATGCATGGCTATCCGGCACATGAATGGACCCGGCCGCTTTCCGGCTATATACCAAAAGGGTTTGCCACCTGGACTCTTCCCAAGGGCTATTTTCTGATCTGCCGTTACCGTAAAGGTGAAGAAGATCTGGCCAGGCAGGTCATGCAAGTGGCAATCGATGCGATCAAAGGCCATAACGCACAGATGCAACAAAACCGACAGATGCTGGCACGATATCTGCGTATGGTGGAAACACCAGGCTTTACAATTGCTGAAGAGTGTATTCCCTGGCAGATGGAGCAGAGTGAGGGTTTCTATCCGGTGGAAATTATCACCGAGGCGCCCGATGAAACCACCTATGGCGAGAGTTTCCGCATCGCCCATGAAAGCCATCTGCGGGTGGTTACCGCAATTGCGCGTCTTCTGGAGTCATTATGATGCTGTCCCGCTCAAAGATTGAATAGCGAAAACGCCTTGTGTCTTGGCTCCCGAAAAGCTTTACCCATGAGAAATCCAGGCTCGGTGGACTTGAACCACCGACCTCACGCTTATCAGGCGTGCGCTCTAACCAGCTGAGCTATCGGCCCTCGAAAAAAGTACTTCCGGTTATCATAAAAAATTCTCACTTGGTACCGGTCGCTTGTTTTCTGTCACCTGGAACCGTTTATTCAATGCGCAAGGATATTTGGTCACCGGCTATAAATTCGTATTGTAATGAATTGTACAGCGAGCCTTCAGCTATAGGTTTCTTCTGTTTTTTTTGTCAAGATAAATGGTGATCTGCCCCCTTCTGTTAAAAGGAAACCGAGACGCTCTTGCTATGGATTGTGGTAAACGATATACCCGGTGTTTCAAGGGCAAAAATACTCACCAGCAAAACAGAGTCGTTTATGGTGAAAAGACAAATGGTAACAGTTTGTTAGATCGGAACGTCCGGTCATTCGAAGAACCAATGGGCCGTCAGTCAGAAAAACAGGTTCTGAAAATTGAAGATATCTGTTATACATTCATCATAGTTTAATATCGATCAAGCAGATAGATGGTATTTATTTAGGTACTGAAAGCAATATATCGAAGGTGGCAGATGGATAAAAAAGATGCTCGGGGTAATGAGTGGCTTCTTTTGTACTGGTGTCGTTTCTCGGTTTAATGCACGATTGGTAAATCAGGACTAGATTACCCATTTATTTCAATGTAACGGTAGAAAACGTACCCTTCCCTGGCGCCTTCTCAAATCTTGAAACGCTAACGTCCGGTGCTCTTTCGAACGGTTCTGGTGTTTTGACTGAACGGAGTAGCACGGTTTCGAGAATGGTTGTGAAAAAGAGGAGGTGTGGAATGCCACGGTTATGGACCATGCAGGAGGCAAAATCAAAAATGGGACGAATCGTAAGAAACGCATTTGAAGAAGGGCCTCAGATACTCACCAGAAATGGGCGGATTCAGGCGGTGGTTTTGTCCATAGACGATTACCGGAAACTGAGGCATAAACAAAGTCCACTGTCTTCGTTGCATACTCGGATGATGCGGTTTGAACGTGACCATGATGATCATGAAGATGGTTTGACAAAAAATGATTGAAAAAAACAACTTGCAGTTATTTCTTAATGTCTTCTTTTGTCCGGGGCCGATGATTGTCTGTTTCTTGACAGCGTGATAGATGAATAATATGGCTCTGTTTTCTGAAATACTTTTCTGGTCGTTTCTTTATTTTCTGAACATCTTGTTTTCCCTGTAAAAGAATGCGTGTCCCACTTTCGATAAAAAGCAGAATCAAGAATGCAGTGCGTATTGACCGCGCCTTTGTTCTTGTTTGGAAAGCCAGTCCTTCCTTGACGGTATGTGCGTTGTTGTCGAATAGTGTTCAGGGATTATTGCCATTGGCCGGTCTTTATGTGACCAAGTTGATTATCGATGCCGCAGCAACTGCTGTGCAAACGGGAACAGGGGAAGCGGCGTTCAGTTCGATTCTGTTCCTGATTGCGCTTGCGGTGCTTGTTGCTGTCATTCAGGCCGCGTTCCATAAGCTGTCTCATTTTATTTCAGAGGCTCAGTCGCTGACGGTAACCGATTATGTATATACGACCCTGCATGAAAAATCGGTCGGTCTGGATCTGGCATATTATGAAAATCACGATTATTTTAACACCCTTCATCGTGCGCAGAAGGAGGGGCCATATCGCCCGACCCGGATCGTTGGCGGTTTGGCCAGACTGGTACAGAATGGTGTCTCTCTCATGGCGATGGTTGGGCTGCTGTTCATGTTTCACTGGAGTGTCGGCATGCTGCTTTTTGTTTCTACGCTGCCGGGTATAATCGTGCAGATAATCTATGCCCGGAAGCGGTTTGAGTGGCAGACACGGCGGACGAAAGACGAGAGACGTGCCGCCTATATCAATGCGGTGTTAACGTTCCCCGACTTTGCCAAGGAGATACGGCTTTTCGATTCCGGTTCTTATTTTATTTCACTGTTTGAAACGGTGAGAAAGGTGATCAGAAAAGAAAAGCTGGAACTGGGCAGGGGAAATGCGATTGCCGATTTCTGGGCCCAGTTCTTTGCTGCCGTTGTCCTGATGGGCTGTTTTGCCCTTATTGTCTTCCGGACCTTGAAAGGGAGGATAACGATCGGTGATATGGTCATGTATTTTCAGGCTTTTCAGCGGGGAATAAACTATCTGAAAACGTTTTTGACGAGTATTGCTTCCCTGTATGAAGATAATATGTTTGTTTCTCATTATTATGAATTCCTGAATATACAAAACCGTATCATCCGGCCGCTCGAGCCGAAACCTGTTCCAGAGACGTTTCAGCAGGGGATCAGATTTGAACAGCTCTGTTTTGGTTATCCCGATGGTCGTGATTGGGTGTTGCAGGATATGTCCCTGACCATAAAGGCGGGTGAGGTTGTTGCCCTTGTTGGCAGTAATGGGTCAGGTAAGTCGACGTTGGTGAAATTACTTTGCCGTCTGTATGATCCGGACAGGGGGACGATAACCATTGATGGTATCCCCCTTACCGAAACAGACCCGCGGGAACTGAGAAAACGGATCAGTGTTGTCTTTCAGGATTTTGTTCGTTATCATCTCAGTGTCATCGAAAACATATGGGTCGGGAATACAGCGGGACCGCTTGATCTGGCAAAAATAAAAAAAGCCGCCCGTAGAGCCGGTGCGTCTTCTTTTATCGAACGTCTTACCCGTCAATATGAAACCGAGCTTGGTCGTTGGCTGAGTTCCGGAGAAGAACTGAGTGGCGGCGAATGGCAGAGGATTGCTCTTGCCCGTGCCTTTCACCGGGACGCACAACTGGTTATTCTCGACGAACCGACCAGCTCACTTGATGTCCATGCCGAATATTATCTTTTTAACAGGTTCAGGGAATTGGTCGCGGGTAAAACAGCCCTGCTGATCAGCCACCGTTTTTCCACGGTGCGAATGGCCGACCGGATTTTTGTGATGGAGGATGGTCGGATAGCTGAATCGGGAAGTCATCGGGAATTGATGGCACTGGCTGGCATCTATGCTGATATGTATCAAAAACAGGCCGCCTGGCTTGACAGATAAGTATTGGAATTTTGCTATGAGTGCTCTTGCCGGACTCTATAACAAAGACGGGCGGCCGGCCACCGATGATCAGCTTGAGGCAATGATCAGACCGCTGGAATATCGTGGTCCGGACGGGATCGGACGTATTGTTCAAGGGGCTGTTGGTCTCGTTTATTTTATGCGGTTTGATACCCTGGAATCCCGAAAAGAGGAATTACCGGCCGTTTCCCGCTGCAAACGGTTTCTCATTACGCTGGACGGCAGGATTGACAACAGAGACGAGCTTTACGCATCGACGGGGATGAACCGTAACCGGCGACGGGCTGAAGTGACTGATTCCGAGCTGGTAGTGGCCGCATACCGGAAATGGCAGCAGGAGTGTGTAAAACACCTGACGGGTGAATTTGCCTTTGTTATCTGGGACGAAGAAAGGCAGCACTTATTCTGCGCCCGGGACTGTTTTGGCGTGAGGCCCTTTTATTATTATAATTCCGGAAATACATTTTATTTTGCCACAGAAATAAAAGGGCTGCCGCCAGAGGCAAGGAGCAGTCACCATATCTCCGATTACCGAATTCTCGACTATCTTATCATTGGGGTTGTTGATCAGCAAACCACCTTTTTCAAAACAATTAAACGATTGAAACCGGCGCATACGATGACGGTTAGCTCAACCAAATCGACTTTTTCCTGCTACTGGCAGTTGAAACAGCGGCGGCTTTACGGCAAAAAAGACAGGGATTATGAGGATGAGTTCGCCTTCCTGTTCAGAAATGCGGTGAAAAGAAGGATTCGCTCTGACTATCCGGTAGGGGCTTTTTTGAGTGGTGGTATTGATTCCTCGTCGATTGTTGCCATGCTCGGTCAGAAGGAATGTGAGAAAAAGCACCCGTTCCGGACCTATTCCGGCGTATTTGACCGGCTTGTCGAATGTGACGAGCGCGTCTATTTTCATCATTTGCTTAAGCGATACCCGAAGCTGGTTTCTTGTGAAATTACGGCGGACGAACTGGATCATATTGCCGCAGATCTGGAAATAGGCAGGGTGGAGGATGAACCCTATATGGCCCCTCATTTTTTCATGCAGTGGCATCTGCTGCACCAGGTGGCACAAGACGGGGTCAGAATTATTCTGGATGGACATGGCGGAGATTCGATGATGTCCCATGGATATGGTGTCCTTGCAGACTATGCCTTGAGCGGTTCCCTTTTCAGACTGGTGAAAGAAGTATATATACAAGCGTCTGGCCGTCTCACGCGAACCTTTAAAAATACGGCGAGAACAATAAGAGATGCTTACCGCTGGAAATATTACAGATCTGGTATGGATAAAGAGCGGGTGTTGGATCCGTATTGTAAAGAGATCTTGTCATTTCTTAACAAGAAGGTGTTAACTCAAGAGTATATGGATCGAATAACGACCTTCTATGCTGAAATGCCTCGGTCTGGAGTGACAGAAAAAGAATATCATTGTCATGCCGCCTTAAATTCTTTTCACAGCTGGGTCCTTGAATTTCTTGAGCGGCAGTATGCCCAGCGAAACCTGTCTATAGCGTTACCTTTCTTTGATCGGGATTTACTGGAATTCAGTTATTCCCTGCCGCCCCGGAATAAAAGGAGGGATGGTGTTGACCGGTATACCATGCGAAAAGCTCTTTCTGATTTTATACCGCCAGAAGTCAGCTGGCGGAATGCGAAAACGATATTTGATTCAAGTCTGTTTTCGGCCTATCTCAAAAATGATGCTTTTTGGTTGGGAAAAGAAATTGACAAAAGCCATGAACATATCTATACTTATATAGATTCAAGTAAGCTTTGTGCTGTTCTGGGAAGGGTCAGAAACAGTCGTACTTCTCATACGTTGAATCAACTTATATTTTTACAGAAAGCCGTTTCTTTGTCCCGATGGCTCTGGAGGTTGTTGTCTGAAAGGGATGGCTGTGAACAAAGGATGAGGTTGCCATGAAACAAGAAACGAAAGGACTGAAAAAGCATATTTCTTTGAAGGTATATAGCGCTCCTAAATTGGAGGTTCTGGGTAAGGTTGATGAATTGACGATGGGTGAAGATCCTGTTCCTGGTGGTACCGATTGTACGTGGCCAGGATCCAATCCTCCTCCTGGTGGTTGCGTCAGTTAGTTTTTTGATGAGTACCCGTTACTGATCTTGAAATCGTTTTTTTATTCCTTTTACGGCTTGACACTTGAGTCTGAGATTGCAGTACCTGGTTTTGAGGAAGTTCCGCCACAAAGGCGGGATTATTGCTTGCGGATTGGAAATGACTCTTGTCGGTCAATGGGCAGGGAGCGGTATTCACTGACCATCACTCAGGATGAGAGTGGTATCCTGATCAGCTGGGAAGGGGTTGCTGATTATCTTGTCGGTGTCGATGGTCAGATCCTGGTTTCTTTACATGGGAGGGGGGCTGAACGAGAGGTACTTGTTCAGCCCTTTTTCAGTATCGTCGCTGCTTCCGCTCTGGCTTTGAAGGGGATCTCTTCTTTTCATGGCAGTTCAGTTGTCCTTGGCGGTAAGGGCGTCATGTTTCTTGGAGACAAAGGTCAGGGAAAGTCAACGCTCGCGGGGGCGTTAATGAGGCGGCACAAACTTGTTTCAGACGATGTTTCCCCTGTTTCCTTCAATGATGATACCGTTTCTCTTTATCCCGGACCGCCGGTTATCAAATTATGGCCAGATGCAGCGGATGCATTGAGGCTGGAGCGGTTCCGCTTGTCCCCTCTCAATAGCCAGACTCCTAAAATGAAATATATTTTAGGGGACAAAAACAGGTGGCAGCTAAAGGAGGATATACCGCTATCTGCCGTTTTTGTCCTTGGCTGTGGCGATCATGGAGTGAGCGTTACTAAGATAACGGACGAGAAACAAAAGCTGATACATATTATACATGGAAACTATTTTGCCCGCTATCAGGACAGGTTGCTTGGACAGGCGGTAAAAAAGATATTCGTTGATAATTGCAGGCTGGCGTCAGCGGTAGAAATGTATCTTCTCAAAAGAGAAAAAGGGCTTGATTTGCTCAGTGATTGTCAATCCCTGATTGAATCAACAATTCTATCGTAAAAGGATGCACTCCTGAAATAATAAAACCCACAAGCACCAGCTTTTTATTCTGTGCTGCGGGTTTTAATATATTTGAGAATGTCTCGACTCTTATTTCTTTCTTCTTTTGAGTCCGGCCAGTCCCAGAAGACCTGTCCCCAAAAGTATCATTGTCGCCGGTTCAGGAACCGGAGTATTGAGATTGTCGGTATCGATATAAAAAGAAAAGGTGTCGCCAGCCGCGAGCAGACGATTTGGGTCGAAAGAGATACTCAGACTGCCAAAAAGGTCGCCGGCCGGTGCTTCGCTGCCAAGACCGATCGGATTTAAATAATCCGCTGTTATGTCGTAGATAGTGTCATCATACGTTGTTTCATCTGATAACTCGAAAATACGACCAGCCTTCGATCCTGGACTTGCCTCCCAACCAGGATCAGGGAATGGAACAGGGCCTTCATCCCAATTCAAGGCATCGAAAACAACATTGTGACCAAGACCTTCAATAAGGATGTTGTTGACAGAAAGGTCTGCATTTGAGATTTCAAATTTCCAGAGACCAGTTATTGTGGAACCTGACATATCTTCAAGAAAGAGCGACCAGTCATTACCGCTGGCACCGGACAGATCATTCCATGAATAGGTCTGCGTGTACGCACCATTTGAATCTGTTCCGGTGACGGTTACCGCCATACCGTCCATTTCATGACCTGTGGTATCCCAGGCAGATACGGTGTTTATGTTTATACTTGTATATGGTCCGGTAGCGTCACGATTGACGACCAGAGCACCAAACGCGTTCCCTGCTCCCAGCAATAAAACGGCTGATAGCAAAAGTGACAATGGTTTTCTTCTCATAACTAACTCCTGTAGCTGCTGTATCATTATACTGTGATATTTTCATTTTCTGGTGAAAAAAACGTTCCACTGTCTTCTAACACGTTATATGACCAAAGGCAATAAAAAAAAGTGGTCTTTTCCGTTTTCCGTCATGATCCTTTTCCCTGGGATCTTCCCTGCTGCCAGAAAGGATAAGGTGGATGATGGTTCTGGAGTCCTGGAAGGAAATATGTTAGGGTTAAAGAACTGTTTTGGATACTCTTGCTCCTGCTGTTTTTAATTGTAACCAGTGATGATTAATGAAAACATTGACAGATAATGATTTATATCAGGCGTCACTTGTTTTGGGCAGACAGCTTGCCGTTGATGGATTTCTCGAGGAAAGCAGAAAAGTGCTGCGAGCCTATCTGCCGATTGAGCAGATCGTGCTGACCGTTTTTTCCCCTGCCAGCGGCATGATGACCGTTGTTTCATGGTCTGGAAAGGAAGGGGCCGCTGATAGTGGTATGAAATTCAAGGTGTCTCCGGATATGGCAGGAACACTGACTGGGCTGGGGATGCCGATAAGCGTGCTGTCGCGCGCTTCAGCATCTCCGGTGGCAAGATTGCTCGTTGCCCGCAGGCTGATTCCCGGAGATGCCTCGATAATTGTGTCACGAATGATTGTCGGCAAGGATGGTATCGGCCTGTTGTTCTGTACGGCTGAATCGGGAACCGCTTTCCAGAAGAAGGACGGCGTGTTGTTTACTGAACTGCGATCCGTCCTGTCGATGGCGATAGCCAATTGTCTTCAATATCGAGATGCTTATGCGAGATACCGGCGGATGAAAGAGGTCGTTGCTTATGGAACCAACTCTGCGGAGCAGCTGAGATCTGAGATTATTGGTGCCGATATGGGACTCAGCCGGGTGATGCAGGAGGTGAGGACTGCTGCTGTGACTGATGAACATATCTGTGTTACCGGAGAACAGGGGGTTGGCAGAACCTTTATTGCCACGCATATCCATGCGCTGTCATCGCGGCAGAAGAAACCGTTTCTAGAGGTTAACTGCAATTTAATTCCTTTCAGTCAGCTGGAGGAGCGGCTTTTTGGTGAGGATCTGCTTTCCGCGTGCGGTAAATACGATAATGGGTTGCTTTTCAGTGCCGCTGGTGGGACCATTTATCTGAAAGGTGCCGTTTTGCTGAAAGGAGCGTTACTTTGGCGTCTGTTCAGGGCAATAACCGAAAAAGAGCTCGTATGGGAGAAAAGGAAAGAGCGGGTTCGCTGGGATGTTCGCTTCATTATCCAGTCAGATTCCGGCAGCGTTCCGGTGGCGGCTCTTGCTCAGGAGCTGTCCACCCCGGTTATTTCGATACCGCCGCTCCGCGAGCGTAAAGAGGATCTGGGGAGGCTGATCACCTCCTTTACTGAACGTGCCTGTAGAAGAATGAATCGCCTTCCTTTACTCGAGGTTGGCAGAGAATCAATTGATGCCTGTCTTGCATACGACTGGCCGGGTAATGTCCGTGAACTGAAAAATGTGATTGAGCGGGGCGTCATGCTGGCCGGTGGTGGCAGTGTTGATCTTGCGATTCTGCTGCCGTCTGGCAGAGAATACAGGGACGATTCTGACATGGATGCAGATGATTACAATCTGGATATGGTTGTCAGCAGACATATTGTCAGGGTTTTGAATTTTACGAGTGGTCAGGTTGGTGGCGAAGGGGGGGCAGCGGCCCTGATGGGAGTTAATCCGTCTACCCTGAGAAAAAGAATGCGTAAACTGAAAATACCATTCGGCAGAAAGACGTGTTATGGCAGTTGATTTGATGTCCTGTTTGGTATTTGATAGGTTTTTCAGGGAAATGAATCAGTTGTTACTGAAAAAAAGTGAAGGCAAATGAAAGCAAGTCTCAGCGTGAAGTTTGTTGTTCCCGTACTGGTCTTGACTGTTGTCGGGATGCGTGTTGTTGATCCCAGTTCATTCAGTGGTGAGTTTTTTCTTCTTTGAAGATCGGGAATTCAGGATACGCTCATGTTTATGATGACAAAGGCTTCTTTGTAGAGATGATTCAGGTGATTCTGCTCTTAGAGCGGTGACAGACAGGAACCGGATAAGTTAAGGACCTTCCGGTTCCTGTGATGTCTTTTGGTGCGGTTTATTCACTGTCGCTGATGATCCCCTGGACACGGCGGTTCAAGGCCCTGCCTTCTGCCGTATCGTTTGATGCTGCCGGTACCCCGTAACCGTAGCCGCTTAACGTTATTCTTTCTTTATTGATGCCTTCCTTTTCAACGAGATAGTCGCGAACACGTGACGCCCTGCGGTGGGATAATTTCAAGTTATATTCGTAGGTGCCAATATTGTCTGTGTGTCCGGCAAGGGTAACCCGGGTTTCGGGATGCTCTTTCATGAAGTCAGCGACCCTGGCCAGAATTTCATGATATTCCGGTTTAATCGTGGACTTGTCAAAATCGAACAGAATATTTTCCCATTCATAGCCGATGATGGTTTCGGTCGCTTCCGGCTTCTTCTCTTCAATTCCGAAAAGGGCATAGGTCATCCATTCCGGGTTCCCGAGCAGTTTTTCAAACGGGACCATATATGAACAGTGGTTGACCCCGGCAATCGCCGTTATATCTTGCAGACCCTTCTTTTCGGCTCCGGTATTGATAATGACAAAACAGAGATCGTATCTGGCAGCAAGATCTGCCGCAATTGCCTGCGGGGATCGACTGCCAGCCGGTGTGTATTGCCCGTCGGTAAACAGGAAGACAACCGTTTTACCGCTGAGTCCCGCGAGTATCCTGTCAAGTTCCTGTAACCCCTGTTGCAACAGGGTTGCCCCTTCAGGTTCTCGCGGCATTTCACTGATCGCTCTGCTGAAAGTCTTCTTGTCATACTGCTGCATGGGATAGAAGGTGGTGAGGTTTTTGAGTCCGGTACTGCCAGGTGTGAACGAGTATATACCTGCCTGCCAGTTCATGTCCGGGAGGGTTGCATTCTTTTCAAGCAGGATGATCCGTTCGGCGGCCAGTTCCGTCATCACCGAATTGGCATAGGTGTCTGCCATTGACATCGATCGGTCATAAAGAATGATGAAATTGTCAGCCTTTTTGACAAAATAAACCTCTTTGCCACCCCACATTGCCGAGATTTTCTCCGACTGGGCTGGCAGAGAGGAAAGAATGATTGTTATGAACAAGCTGAAAAATACAAGTACGGCCTTGTTGGCTGTCATGGCAATGTCCTCCACTGGCAGGGGCAGATTGTTCTGAACCCGGTTGAAATCGTTTATTTCCTGTAAAAGAGAGATGAACAGGATGAATACTCCTTATTATTTACAATTATTTCGCGTATGTTCAATATGAAAAAAAGAAGGGGTAAAATAATGTTGGCGGGCCGGGATGAAAAGAAGAACGGGATGAAAAGAAAAACGGACTGTTTTCCTGGTAGATATGGTATTTCCTTTACATAACGGTGTTACCTTTTATTTCCTTCAGTCCATATGAGCGCGCAGATGAACGATGAAGACCTGAAAGATCAATGCTCGTGCAAAGACTGACAGATGGTTTTTCCCAGGGTTTGTTAATCGTTGAAATTACCGGATCTTGTCGTTGGCACTGGCTCCGGATCTCTTTTCAGAAAGGATCATGGTGTTCAGAAGCAGGATGTCTCTCTGTTTACCATCAGATCGGTACTGAGATAACGTTCTCCAGTGTCAGGCAGCACGAACACAATTGTTTTACCGTCGTTTTCTCTACGTTGAGCGACCTGTCGGGCTGCCCAGGCGGCTGCACCAGACGAGATGCCGCAAAGGATCCCTTCTTGCGTTGCCAGGAGCCGTGCGGTTGCAATGGCATCGTCATCTGTTACCGTGATGGTTTCATCAATGATTTCTGTGTTGAGATTTTTTGGTATGAAGCCGGCACCAATACCCTGAATCTTGTGCGGCCCCGGACGACCTCCGGAAATTACCGGTGAACTGGCCGGTTCAACGGCGATTGTCTGCATCCTGGGGTTTCGTTTTTTCAGGACTTCGGATATACCGGTCAGCGTCCCGCCGGTACCGACCCCGGCGACAAATATATCAATGATGCCGTCACAATCTTTCCAGATTTCCTCTGCTGTTGTCTTTCGATGTATTTCCGGGTTGGCCGGGTTGTTAAACTGGTCCGGCATGAAACTGTTCAGTCGTTCGGCATGTATCTTTTCGGCTTCAGCGATAGCTCCTTTCATGCCCAGCGTCGCCGGGGTCAGAACCAGTTCCGCTCCGAGGTGGGCAAGCAGTGTCCGGCGCTCAAGGCTCATGCTCTCAGGCATGGTAAGGATCAGTTTGAGTGCTTTGGCGGCACAAACGAAAGCGAGACCAAGACCGGTATTGCCGCTTGTCGGTTCAACGATTATCGTGTCGTCGTTTATGTCACCATCCCGAATTGCGGTTTCGATCATCGCCGCTGCAACCCGGCATTTGACACTGCCCATCGGATTCCTCGATTCCTGCTTTGCCAGGAGCACGGTATTGTTTGTCATTCCAAAACGCTGAAGTTTCAGCAACGGAGTCTTGCCGACAGATTTTATGATCTGAGTGGACATTATTGCATCTCCTGTTCGGTTTTTTCGTTGTCAGCGGCTGGTGAGTTATGATAGATCAGTTCCGGTCGTTTGAGCAGGACCTTGGTTCCGGTGCTGACGCTTTCGGTAAGCCAGATATTTCCACCAATAACCGATCCCTTGCCAATCACGGTATCACCGCCGAGAATTGTCGTATTTGAATAGATGATCACATTGTCTTCGATGGTGGGGTGCCGTTTCTGGTTCCTGAGTTTTTCTCCTGCGTTTCTCGGCAGACTCAGGGCCCCGAGGGTAACTCCCTGATAAAGGCGGACGTTGGAACCGATGATCGTTGTTTCACCAATGACTATTCCGGTGCCATGATCGATGAACAGACCGGAACCGATCCGGGCGCCGGGGTTGATGTCGATACCGGTCTCACCATGAGCCCATTCGGTCATGATCCGGGGAATAGTCGGGACTTCAAGGATATAGAGTTCGTGGGCGAGACGGTAGACGGTTATCGCTTTCAGGCCCGGGTAACTGAAAATGACCTCGTCGGGACTCTTGCTCGCTGGATCTCCTTCAAGTGTTGCCTGGATATCAGTGGCGAGGGTCGAGGCGATCTCTGGCAGTTTATCCAGGAATTCGTAGGCAATACTGTTGCTTCTCTGTTCGCAGTTTATACAGGGTTGGCCGCTGAGCTTGCAGTCATGACGTATTGCCATGGTGATCTGCTCGGTCAGCCTGTCGTAGAGTTCCGCCGTTTCCCTGCCGATATAGTATTCAAGATTGGCCGCATGCAGTTTTGCCGATGTGAAATAGCCGGGAAAGAGGATACGTCGTGCCTGCTCGATAATATCGATGATTGCCTGATGGGACGGAATGGCAGCGGGGCTGATCTGTTCGAAACTGGTCCGGGTGGACCATGGCTTCATTAATTTGCTGACAATCTCAGGGATCCTGTTGTGTCTGCTGGTCGCACTGATCTTATGGTGTTCACAGGTTTCAACAGTTTGATCGGGGGGACCGGATAGTTGTTTGTGTTCTATTGGGTTCATACCGTACCTGTCGGGTTTTTTTCTATAATGAAGATACCGTAGGTTGCCCGTATATTCGAGAGGAAACGGACGATACTGCCGGCCGTGGAATGGTCGTTGGTATTGATCGCAATTTCTTCAATGATCCGGTAACCGACATCGCGGGCAAATCTTCTGAAATCCTTCAGGGTAATGACCCTGATATTGGGGCTGTCATACCAGTGATACGGCAGTTCAGGGCTTTTCGGGGCGATGCCTCTGAAAAAGAGCTCAAAACGGATTGTATAGTGACTGAAGTTCGGGAAGCTGACAATGAACCGTCTGCCGATCCGTGACAGGGTATGCAGTAATCTTGCCGGTTCATATATCTGTTGCAGAGACTGGCTGAGGATAACATAGTCGAAACATTTGTCCGGATAGTCGTCGAGATCCTCCATCATGTCACCCTGTAATACGCTTAACCCCTGGGCTATACAATGTGCTGCCTTGTCTTTGTCCTGTTCAATGCCGACCCCAGAGACCGCTTTGTTCTCGGTCAGCCAGGTCAACAATTCGCCGTAACCGCAGCCGAGGTCGAGCACCTTTGACCCCGATTCTATCCGTGATGAAATGACCTGTAGATCAAAGCGCATGTTTTCAGCGGCGTGATGTTCCATCAAGAAACCCTCCGAGCAGTCTGGTCAGGCGGTCATCCGGGATCAGAAACGCATCATGGCCGCAGTCAGCTTCGATTTCGCAGAAGCTTACATCCCAGCCGTTTTTTTTCAGGATTCGGACCAGTTCTTTGGCCTGGTAGGTTGGATAGAGCCAGTCCGATGTGTAGCTGACCACCAGAAAACGGGGTGGTGATTGAGCCTGGTTTTTCAGGGATGGCTGGGAGGTATCCCGTTCCACCAGATCGAAATAGTCGGCCGCCTTGGTTATATACAGCAGTGAGTTGGCATCAAACCGCTTGACGAATTTTGATCCCTGGTGATGGAGGTAACTCTCCACCTGGAAATCGATATCGAAACCGTATGACACATCTTCTTTGTTCTGCAGGCGTCTGCCGAATTTACGTCGCATAGCTTCGTCCGAGAGGTAGGTGACGTGACCGACCATGCGGGCGATAGCCAGTCCGATATCGGGCGGCTTACTGTCATAATAGGCACCTTTTTTCCAGTTTGGGTCAGCCATGATTGCCTGTCGGGCGACTTCGTTGAAGGCGATGGCCAAAGCCGAGTGACGCATGGTGGTGGCAATGGGAACTGCCGAGCTGATCATTTCCGGATAGCGGGCACACCATTCGAGCACCTGCATTCCTCCAACGGAACCGCCGATGACACTGTGAAGAGACGTGATTCCGAGATGGTCGAGCAGTTTTTTTTGCGTTTCGATAATATCACCGATGGTCATCATCGGAAAAGTAAGACCATACGGTTTGCCGTCTGCGGGATTGATTGAGGAAGGGCCGGTGGACCCCCTGCAGCTGCCGAGAATATTGGCGCAGATAACGAAGTATTTGTCCGTATCGATCCCTTTTCCGGAACCGATCATCCAGTCCCACCACCCCGGTTTTACCTCCTGCCTGTTTTCTCCCGGATAAAATCCGGCCGCGTGGGAATCGCCGGTGAAGGCATGGGTTACCAGAATAACGTTGTCCCGGTTTGTGGAAAGGCGTCCCCAGCTTTCATAGGCGATGGTTACCGGACCGAGCCGGGCACCGCTTTCAAGAATCAGCTCGTCGGGAGGATGTCCAAAGGTGAAGAACTGTTTTTCGCCGGTTAGCCCAACCATCTCTCTCCCTCCTGAATATCATGATAAACGTGATAGCCGATACCGTTCAGTAAGCCGACGATGAATACGACGAAGACCACGAGAACGCGTGTTTTAAGAATAATGGTCTTTTTTTCAGCTGTCATAGTCGCTTTTGCCAAACGTAATGATTTTTTTGTTCTGACTGTGATGACGGCATCGATTTGATATTTCCCTATAATAGCCATAAAATGATCTTTGTGTAGATCTGCCGGGCATTATTTTTTTCCGTTGGGTATTGATTGAAACAGGCACACGTACGCTATTCTGGACGTTAGGTAAAAGATGTCTGTTGATGGAACGGTCTGGAAAATGGCACCTTCAGCTGCCGGTTGCACGCCTGATGTGTTTGCACGATCAGTAGCTGCTGTTCAGTGGTCCGGAATCCGGTATCGATTTTCGGAAACGGGTCAGCGACCTATTTTTCCGGTGCGTTGCCGGAAAAATTGTGCTATAGAACGTGCCGTTGTTATGCAGGAGATGGAAAAAGAAAAAGGGGTTAACCGCTTGACGGTAATCCCTTTTCGTTTTCATTATGTGGAGGCGGCGAGCGGATTCGAACCGCTGAATAATGGTTTTGCAGACCACTGCCTTAGCCACTTGGCTACGCCGCCATCTACTCAGCTTTGAGACCGTCTTTTATACCATAGCTGGGTTTTTTGACAAGAGGTATTTTGTAATGGGTTTAAACATAGATGAACTGGTAAGACGGAATAAAAAAAGACTGGCAGATCTTGAGAAATTGCTGGGCTATCGGTTTACCGACTTGCGTCTGTTGCAGAATGCATTGATTCACTCCTCCTTTGCGTTTGAGCAGCCGCAGATCGGCAAGGATAATGAGGTGTTGGAATTTATCGGTGATGCGGTTCTTGATCTGGTCATCGGTCACACCGTGTGCAAACGCTACCCCGAAATGAGGGAGGGTCTGTTGACGCGATTGCGTGCATCCCTGGTAAACGAGGCTCATCTGGCGTATATGGCGCGTTCGCTGGAACTTGGCCGATTCCTGTGCCTGGGTAAGGGTGAGGATGGCTCAAACGGCAGGAATAAGCCGTCGATTTTGTCCTGTGCCTTTGAAGCGGTTGTTGGAGCAGTTTTTGAGGACAGCGGTTACCAGTCGGCAGCAGAACTGATACAGCGTCTTTTTACTGAAGAGATAGAGAAGAAAAAGGAAAATCTGCTGCTGGCCGATGCCAAAAGCAGGCTTCAGGAAAAGCTGCAGGATCTCTATAATGAAGCCCCGGGGTATCGTCTGGTCAAGGAAGAGGGGCCTTCTCACTGTAAAATCTTTACCGTCTCTGTTGTTTTCAGGGATCGGACGCTTGGCACCGGTACAGCGAGTTCGAAAAAGGAAGCTGAACAACGTGCTGCCGCGATCGCATTGGCTGATCTTGATCAACAGAAGTAAAAGAACATATGGCCTTCGTTATTCCCTTTTTTATTCAGCACCGTGGTTGCCCTCATCGGTGTCTTTTTTGTGACCAGCTGGCAATTGCCGGTAAAAGCGGGGATCAGCAGGATTCAACCCGGCGGCTGGAAGAGACGATAACCACCTGGCTCGCGCGAAACCGAAGAAAACAGGAAGTACAGGTCGCGTTTTATGGCGGCTCTTTCACCTGTTTGCCGTCAGCGGTTCAGAACAGCCTTTTGGCAATTGTTCGGAACTATATACGGTCCGGGCTTGTCTCTTCCGCTCGTTTGTCGACCCGGCCTGATTGTATTGATGTTGCTGTCTGTGAAAATCTGAAGGAGCAGGGAGTGAAAACGGTGGAGCTTGGCCTGCAGTCAATGGATGATTGTGTTCTGGAAGCGGTGGCGAGGGGGCATGATAGTGATACGGGTCGACAGGCTGCGCTGCTGGTAAAGCGCTGGGGGTTTGAACTTGGTATCCAGCTGATGCCGGGGCTTCCCCGGGAGACAACCGTCTCATTTTTCAACGGATTGAGGAAGGTGATTGCCATTGGTCCGGATTTTGTCCGTCTTTATCCGGCGGTCGCTTTGAAAAATACCGATCTTGCCGATCTGTACCGGTCGGGAGTGTGGCAGCCGCTCTCCATGAACCGGGCGGTTGCACTGACCGCCAAAGCAAGAAATATTTTGATTTCCAATAATATTCGGGTAATCAGAATGGGATTGCAACCGTCTGATACACTCGCACAACAGGTTTTGGCCGGGCCGTATCACCCCGCTTTTGGAGAACGGGTCATTACCAGAGTGTGGTATCGAAAGATCAGAAAACTGATGGCCTCTGTTGAACCTGGTTCCATTCTGGTGGTTACCATATCAGACAGGGATTATTCGGCCTTTGTTGGACCCGGCCGGCAGAATTTCAGACGTTTGAATCAGCTGCCGTATGGTTCCCGGCTTGTTGTCAGGAAAGATCCGTCGCTCAAACGTTTCACGTTTCGTTATGAGATTGAGCAGGGATGAGAGGTGGAACCCGGCGTTTTGTTTACGTTGCACGATAATGGGTGTATGATCAGGGAATGCTTGCAGTAAATCATCTTGATATTCGATACGGTAACAAACATCTGTTTCGAGATGTTTCTATTGCTGTTTACGAAGGGGAGCGGATCGGGCTTGTCGGGGTAAATGGCGCCGGCAAGTCGACGCTACTGAAGATAATGGCTGGCCGCAGTGAGACTGATGACGGGGTGATTACCCGGTCGAAATCCTTTTCTGTCGCTTATCTGCCACAGGAGGCAGAGGTGCTGTTGTCTGAGCGCACCTTGTACGAGGAGGCAGAACGTTCCTTTGAAGATCTGCTGGATTTGCAGCGGGAGGCAGATGAGATTGCTGATCTGCTCACTGAGACAGCGCCGGAGAGTCAGACCTGCGCAGAGCTGCTTGAGCGGCAGGGCGAGATTCAGCACCGGTTGGAAAACAGTAATATCTACACGATTCGGACCCGGGTGGAGAAGGTACTGCATGGACTCGGGTTTTCCGATGAAGACATGACGATGCCGGTCTCATCTTTTTCCGGCGGCTGGTTGATGCGGTTGATGCTGGCCAGAATGCTGCTGGCATCACCGTCATTGTTGCTGCTTGATGAACCGACGAATCACCTTGATCTTGAATCCCTCACCTGGGTGGAATCTTTTCTGCAGACGTATCATGGTGCGATGGTTATCGTTTCCCATGACCGAACCTTCCTCGACCGAACCACGTCGAGAATCTGGGAAATCAGTCTTGGAAACCTGACTGCATATAAAGGTAATTATTCAAAATATGTCAAAGAGAAAGCGGAGCGTCGGCAGATAGAAAAAGCGGCCTATGATAACCAGCAGGCCCGGATTCGGCAGACCATGCGGTTTGTCGAGCGGTTCAAGGCAAAATCGACCAAAGCCCGGCAGGCCCAGTCCCGGTTGAAACAGCTGGAAAAACTTGAGTTGATAGAGTTGGCCGACGAAGAACGGCAGATTCGGTTTTCCTTTCCGCCGGCCCCCCGGTCGGGGAAGGATGTGCTGATGGTCAGGGGGGTATCCAAATCCTTTGACCAGAAACAGGTGTTCCAGGATGTGGATCTTCATTTTGAGCGGGGCGACAAGGTTGCGGTTGTTGGTGTTAACGGTGCCGGTAAGTCGACTCTGATGAAGATTCTGGCTGGCCAGCTGCAGCCTGATTCGGGGGAACTCCGGCTCGGTGCCGGGGTGATACCGACCTATTTCGGGCAGCATCAGGCACGGGAGTTGCCGCTTGACTTTACGGTGCTGGAGACCCTTTCGCACACTGCTGAAAATATGACGGTGACCCAGATGCGCTCGCTGCTTGGCGCCTTTCTGTTCAGCGGAGAGGATGTGGACAAGAAGGTGTCGGTCCTGTCCGGTGGTGAGAAGAGCAGACTCGCCCTTGCCCGGATGATTGCGACTCCGGCCAATTGCATGCTGCTTGATGAACCGACCAACCATCTGGATATGAATTCCCAGGAAATTCTGCACGAGGCGATGTGTCAGTATGATGGAACGATCATTGTTGTCTCTCACAACCGTTACTTTCTTGATTGTTTTGTCAACAAGGTACTGGAAGTGCGGAACGGCAGGATCAGCATGTACGATGGTACCGTTGAGGAATATCTCTATCGGCGGCAGCAGGTGGAGCAAGGTCTGGCCCGGCAGGAACATGAGGAGAGACCGGCAAGACCGTCAGATGTTTTTTCCGCGAAGCGGACGAAAAAGGAAAAGCGGCGGCAGGAGGCACTGCTGCGGAATGAGCGGCGGAAACGGGCAGGCATCTGGTTGAAGAGAAGAGACGAGGCGGAAAAACGTGTTGAGGAGTTCGAGCAACTGAAAGATGCACTTGAAAAGCAGATGGCGGATCCGGATCTCTACCAGGATCAGGAGGCGTGGAGGCAGACGAGTAACGCCTATGATGATTGTTCACGACGTCTTGATCGCTGGCTTGAACGGTGGGAAGAAGCTCAGGAAAAAATAGACAGGATAGATGAAAAACTGGGGCTTGGTTGATTGCTGTTGTTCCTGTATACTGAAAGATCGGTCTCGTCTTCAAAAAACATCAAACATCGTTATTTATGGAATCCTTCAGCTGGGAAGAGCAGTTTGCAACCGGTATTGGTGAGATTGATGAACAGCACCAGAGGCTGGTTGATATTCTGAACCGTTATGGGTCTGCCCTTGCCGAGAACAGCCTTGACCAGGAATATCTGTATCAGATTTTCAGGGAACTTGCTGTTTATGCCCGTGAGCATTTCAATACTGAAGAAAAAATCATGATTGCAGCCCGTATTGATCAACGCCATGTCAAGCAACATATTCGAGAGCACCGTTCCTTTGTTGAGGATATTGAGGTCTGGATAAAGGAGCTGGATCCTGAAGATCCGTACAGCCACCGTACGATTCTTGATTTCCTCATGCACTGGCTGACATATCACATTCTTGGTATCGATAAGATGATGGCCCGGCAGGTGAAAGGTGTCATGGAAGGCCTGTCTGCCGAGGAGGTCTTTCGCCGGGAACAGCTGGATAAAAGAGCGTCTCATGACTCGCTGTTGAAGGCTTTGGGAGGCCTTTTTGAACTTGTTTCAAAACGTAACAAAGAATTGTTGGAACTCAACCTGACACTTGAAAAAAAGGTCGAAGAGCGGACAAAGAAACTGGTCGAAGCCAATCGGAAGTTGAAGCTTATTTCGATAACCGATGATCTGACCCAGTTACCGAATCGTCGTTTTGCGATGCAGCAGATACAATTATATCTCAAAGAAGGAGAACGGGAAGGAAAAGCGCTGGCTGTGTTGATGATCGATGCAGATGGTTTCAAAAAGGTAAATGATACGTATGGCCATGATGCAGGGGACCGTGTCCTGAAACGGCTGGCACGGAAATTGAGGCATATTGTCCGAACAGATGATATTGTTTGTCGCCTTGGTGGTGATGAGTTCCTTGTCATCTGTCCGGATACCAATCTGCAGGGAGCGACGCAGTTGGGAGAGCAGATTCAGGCTGCAGTGGCAAAAATGAGTGTGACTGCCGGTGAAGGCAGGTGGTCTGGCTCTGTCAGTATTGGTGTTGCAGTGGCGATCTCCGGCGATCAACAGATGAGAGCTTTGTTAAAATCGGCTGATCGAGCGCTTTATTGTGCCAAAATAGCGGGGCGTAATTGTGTCAGAAGCGGTGCTATTGTTACTGCATAATGTGGTTTTCTGCCGGGCAGGAACGTGCGGCAGAGGTTTTGAAAAAACGGTATGGGTCCGATATGAAAACATGGGAATGCACGGTTTGTAAATACATTTACGAAAAAGAACAATTACCCGGCAAGTGCCCTGTTTGTGGTGCCGGTAAAGAGTATTTTGCCGGGATGAAATCGGTGAATGAAGAGCAGACAACAACTGCCGGCAGTGGTCGCCTAACCCTGTCATTTCCCGGTTTATCAAGAGCGGAGCTGACGGGATTTACCAGAATGGTTATGAACTACCGCCTGCATCCCGTTTCTGTTTATACGCCAAATGGTGTATTACCCCTTGGTTTTGTTTTTCTGTTTTTTGCCGTTGTTCTTGATCTGTCGGGTTTTGAACGGGCCGCTTTCTATAATTTTGTCTTTGTTTTGTTAATCATGCCGCTGGTTATCTTGAGTGGGATTGTTACCTGGCGGAATCGCTATCAGGGGATATTGAACAAAACAATTGTCGGCAAAATAATTACCTCGGTGGTCGTTGCTGGGGCTCTTGTCTGCCTTGTCGTCTGGCGGGTTATCGATCCCGGGGTCACCGCTTCGGCCGGCAAATGGCTGTACCTGCTGATTGCGTTGATAATGGTAGTCATGACCGGTTGTGCCGGTTACCTTGGCGGTAAAGTGGTACTTTCCAGGAAGTAGTTTGTGGGGGACTATGAACCGAACGCAGTTCCTGACCCGGTTTGAAGGACGGGATGAGTCGCGTTCACTTTCTGTTCTCTGCGTCTGGCTTGTTTCTGCCTGCTATTTCAACGCCTCAGCAATTGAATCACAAACATAATCAATGTTTTTTGTTGTCAGGCCGGCGATATTTATTCTGCCACCTTCGACAACATAGATCCCTTTGTTGTTTCTGAGCCAGCTCACTGTTTCAGGGGAGAGACCGCTGAACGAAAACAAACCGCGCTGTTTCCTGATAAAGGAAAAATCCTGGTCAATTCCGTGGCTGTCCAGACGGTCAACGAGTGCATTCCGCATTGAAATAATCCGGGTACAGATAGCGGTCAATTCTTTCCGCCATGCTTGCTCAAGAGCCGGTTCCGAAAGGATCGTCATTGCGATCAGTCCTCCGTGGGCCGGTGGATTTGAGTAGCATACCCGAATCGTTTTCTTCAGGTGGCTGGCGGCAATAGTAGATTCTTCACTGCCTGAGCTGATAAGAGTAATGGCTCCCGCCCGTTCGCTGTAGAGTCCGAGATTTTTCGAGAAAGAGCTTGCAACAAAAAAATTGATTCCTTTTCGGGCGAATGTTTCTACTGCAATTCGGTCCTCATCAATAGATGAGCCAAATCCCTGGTAGGCAAAATCGAGAAATGGTATCCAGCCTTTCTCTGTTGCGATTTCGGCAACTTCCTGCCACTGGTGCCCATTGAGATCGACACCGCTTGGGTTGTGGCAGCAGGCATGGAACAATACAATATCCCCTGCAGGGATCTGTTTCAGACGCTCCAGCATTTCATCATATTTCAACCCCTTTGTTTCCGGATTATAATAGGGGTATTCCTGGAACGGGAAGCCGGCCGCACTGAATATACCTTTGTGGTTTGCCCATGTTGGTGTGCTGAGCCAGACAGTTGCATCCGGCAGAAAGGTTTTGAGTAGTTCCGCACCGACCCTGAGGGCTCCGGTTCCACCAGGGGTATGGGCGGTAGTTGCCCTGCCAGAGCGGATAACCTCACTGCCTGGTCCGAAAATGAGTTTTTGGACACAGGTTCCAAACAACGGGTCCCCGGCGATCGGCAGATAGCCTTTGCTCTGCTCGCGTCCAAGCAGGATACGTTCAGCATCGGTAACACAGCCAAGAATAGGTACGGTTCCTTCATCTGTCATGTAGACACCAACCCCGAGGTTTACCTTTTCAGGATTCGGATCGTTTCTGAAGGCTTCAGTCAGTCCGAGAATTGAGTCTGGCGGGGCTGCTGTGACGTTTTTCCACATAATAGTTCCTCATAGATGATTGACGACAAAAGTACAGGATCATACCTGTATGAAGGATAGCCGCATCAGTTTTGACATGGTGTTTCACTATGAAAAAAAGCATGTTTCCCACGAAGGCTGGGATATGACGAATAAAAAATATTGATTTGGCGGTGAGATGTCAATATGAATTGTGCAGATCAGCTGTTTTCAGATGGAAAACCAATTGTGTCCCTGCAAAAAAGAAAGAAGTATGACCGTATTCCCAGCGATAATGAATTCAAACGTTTAAATAAAAACACCGGCAATGATAAGAGCAGTGATATCAGACGTGCGGAAAAAAACGGTGCATCTGTTTTTTTGTTTTGATGAAGGAGTCCTCTTTAAGTGCGGAAAAGAGGCTGTCAGGTTGAATGGGGCAAATATGGTTTCAGATCTTTCACATAGTGGGTGAGTACCTTGTATCCGTTTTTGTTCAGGGCCACAACCGCTTTGGCTCCGTCATCGCTGGAGACCCTGATGACAATCTGATGGACGCCGGGGTGTTTGCGTACCGGCCAGGTTACGAGACTCTGGATGTTTATCTGCTGATCCCTGAGAATGATTGCCACTTCGGCCATCTGGCCGACCCGGTCTTTGACCAGTATGCCGATACGGACCGATTCCTTGTGCATGCCGATTGCTTCGAGCAGGACATACATAACGTCGGTGGAAGTGATGATGCCGACCAGTTCTCCCTGGTCCATCACCGGCAGGGAGTTGAAATTATTGGTCTGCATGATATGGGCGGCACGCTCAATCGTTGTATCGACCGAGACGGTGACTACCGTTTCCACCATGATCGAGTCGACCGTGATTTTTTCCAGCAGATAGATCAGTTCATGGCTGGCCAGGGTGGTTGCCGGGGAGGCCCAGTATTGTTTCAAATCACGATCTGAAATCAGACCAACCAGTTTGTCCTTGTCATCAACCACCAGCAGGTGGTCAATCTTTTTTCTTTCCACCAGTTCTTTAGCTTCAACGAGAGAAGCGTCAGGTTTGATCGTGATCAGGTCTGTGTGCATGATTCTGCCGATATACATGAAGTTCTCCTGGGCTGTATGGGGATTCTGAATAGAATATCAACGACTCAGAACAGGGTTAGACTGTTCTCTGTTTCTCTCTGGTATCACTATACGACAACTTGTTGATGAATGAAACGGAAATTACATTTTTATCCTGTGACAGAGCAATTTGGCGGTGATCCACCTGATATGCCAGACCGGCTGCTCTTCTCATCCCGTTTCAGACGCCGTTTTTTTCAATGGGTATCGAAGGTGGAAACAAGAAAAAAAACTTGCCTGTAAAGCGGCTTTCAGGGTAGTCTCGTTGGCTACCTTTTAACCCGTCGATAGTTCGGGTTACTCTGGAAATGGTGCGCTGTCGAGCAGGTAAAAACAATTTTATATTAGTGAGTTACGCAAAAAAAAGAGAGCAGCAGCTATGATGGGAGTAAGACAAAACGAAAAAAGACACTGGATGTCTGGTAACGAAGCGATCGCTCTTGGTGCCTGGGAAGCGGGCGTACAGGTTGCTTCCGGGTATCCCGGAACACCGTCGACAGAAATTATGGAAAATCTGTCCGTTTATGACGGTGTGTATACCGAGTGGGCACCGAATGAAAAGGTAGGCCTTGAAGTTGCGATCGGTGCCTCTTTTGCTGGTGCACGGGCTTTGGCAACGATGAAGCATGTCGGCCTGAATGTAGCTGCCGATCCTTTGTTTACGGCATCCTATACCGGTTGCCGGGGTGGGCTGGTGGTCCTTACTGCTGACGATCCGTCAATGCATTCTTCCCAGAATGAACAGGATAATAGAAATGTCGCCCTCCATGCCAAACTGCCGATGTTCGAACCGTCGGATCCGGCCGAGGCAAAAGAATTCATGATAAAGGCGTTTGAGCTCAGCGAAGCTCTCGATACCCCGGTTCTTGTCAGAATAACGACCCGGATTGCCCATGTGAAAGGCGTTGTTGAACAGCACAAAAGGGTTGCTGTCAACGAAGTGGGTGAAATGGAAAAGCATCCCGAGAAATTTGTGATGCTGCCTGCCATGGCTCGCAAAAGACGCTTTTTTGTCGAAGAGCGGATGAGACAATGTCAGGAGATTGCCGAGACGGCTCCGTATAATCGTATCGAAGAAGGGAAGAACAACCGCGGTTTTATCACCTCCGGCGTTTCCTACCTCTATGTAAAAGAGGCGTTTCCGGATGCGAGTATATTGAAGCTTGGTATGTGCTGGCCGCTGCCGGAAAGGATGATACGAACCTTTGCCGACTCAGTGGAGACCCTCTATGTTGTTGAAGAACTTGATCCGTTCCTGGAGACTCAGGTGAAGGCGTGGGGAATTGACTGCCGGGGTAAGGAACTCGTGCCGAATATCGGAGAACTCAATACCGGTATTGTCAGGAAGAGTATTGAACCGGAGCGTGCGAAAGAAAGCCTGTTTGAGCCGGTTGATTTACCCATGCGACCACCGAACATGTGTGCGGGCTGTCCCCATCGGGGTATCTTTTTTACGTTGTCACGGATGAAGGTTTTTGTTTCCGGTGATATCGGCTGTTATACGCTTGGTTTCCTGCCACCTCTCAATGCCATGGACTCAACGGTTTGTATGGGGGCCTCGGTGTCGATGGCGCATGGTATGGTCAAGGCTCTTGGCAGTGGTTCTCATAACAAAGTGGTTTCCGTTATCGGTGACTCGACCTTTGTTCATTCCGGTATTACCGGACTGATCAATTCCGTTTACAACAACTCTGCCGCCACCCTGATTATACTCGATAACCGGATTACCGCGATGACCGGTCAGCAGCCGAACCCTGCATCAGGTAATACGATCGGCGGGGAGGCCGCCCAGTCCCTTGATCTTGAAGGGGTGTGCCGGGCCGTCGGTGTCAGGCATGTCCGGGTGATTAATCCGCACGAGGTGCCGGAATGTCGGAAAATCCTGAAGGAAGAGATTGAACGTGACGAAATGTCAGTGGTTATTTCCCGGGCGCCTTGTGTGCTGTTACCGGAGATGAAACGGCGTAAACCGGTTTCCTACTTCACCAATATCGATAATTGTGTTGGCTGTACTGCCTGTATCCGGCTCGGTTGTCCGGCGATCAGCTGGACTCCGTTTGCTGCAGGTGAGGCTGAGGCTCGCGGATATAAAAAGAGCCAGAAGGGCTATTCGAAAATAGATGAGGTTCTGTGCAATGATTGTGGCCAGTGCGCCTCGCTGTGTAAATTTAACGCTATTACCAGGGGGGAGAAAAAATAATGAGCAAAATCAAAAACATCTTGTTTTCGGGTGTCGGCGGTCAGGGCATTTTGCTGGCCAGCGAGTTGACCGCTGCAGCGCTGCTCAGTACAGGGTATGATGTGAAAAAGAGTGAAGTGCATGGGATGGCTCAACGTGGCGGTTCGGTTACTGCCGAACTCAGGTATGGGGAGAAGGTCTATTCTCCACTGATTGAACCGGGGTGTGCCGATATTCAGATGGCGTTTGAAGAGATGGAAGCGGTTCGTTATCTGCCGTATCTGCATCAGGAGTCGACGGTTATCGTCAATACCCAGCATATTCTGCCGCCATCAGTTGCGACCGGCAAGGCGGTTTATCCACAAAACGTTCGGGCTGAACTGACGAAGCGAAATATCCGGGTGATCGCCGTTGATGCCTTTACCATCGCCCGTGAGGCAGGGGAAGTGAAAACGGCCAATGTTGCACTGGTCGGCGCCTTGTCCGTACATCTTCCGATTGGTGTGGAACTCTTTGAAGAGATCATCGCAGCCCGTGTACCGGAACGATTCAAGTCGGAAAACATGAAGGCCTTTGCTGCAGGACGTGAAGCTGGTGCCAGATAGCAGCTCAGGGAGAGCAATAATGAAAACAAGGTATTGGGAAGAAGAGATCGAGACGTTACCGCGTGCCGGCCTCGAATCGATTCAGTTGAAGCGGTTGCAGAATCTGGTGAAACGGGTTTATAAAACAGTACAGCCGTATCGTGAGAAGATGGATGAGGCCGGGGTGAAACCGGAGGACATGGTCAGTTTGGCAGATCTGCGCAAACTTCCCTTTACCGTCAAGGACGACCTCAGGGACAATTATCCGTTCGGGATGTTTACCCTGCCGCTCAAGGATGTCATCCGGGTTCATGCCTCTTCCGGGACCACCGGTAAGCCGACCGTTGTCGGTTATACAGAGAAAGATATTGATACCTGGGCGGGCCTGATGGCTCGAGCCCTTTCCTGCGGGGAAATAACCCGGGGTGATATGGTGCACAACGCGTATGGTTATGGACTCTTTACCGGAGGTCTTGGCGTCCATTACGGTGCTGAAAAACTTGGAGCAACGGTTATTCCGATATCTGGTGGCAATACCAAGCGGCAGATCACGATCATGCAGGACTTCAAATCAACCGTATTGATGTCTACACCTTCCTATGCATTGAATCTTGCCGATACCATCGAGTCGATGGGAGTTGATCCGGCCTCGTTGTCGCTACGGGTTGGTATCTTCGGTGCCGAGCCGTGGAGTGAGAATATGCGCGAGGAGGTTGAGAAGAAGCTGCGGCTGAAAGCGATAGATATTTATGGATTGTCTGAGGTGATTGGACCCGGAGTGGCAATGGAATGTCTTTATTCGAGTGGAGGCATGCATGTCTTTGAGGATCACTTTCTACCCGAAATTGTCGATCCGGAAACCGGTGAACCATTACCACCCGGGGAGAAGGGAGAACTGGTTTTTACTACTCTGACCAAGGAGGCGTTCCCGATTATCAGGTATCGTACCAGGGATGTTTCCAGCCTGCATTACGAAACCTGTGCGTGCGGCCGGACCTTGGTGAGGATGGCGAAGGTGAGCGGACGAACCGATGATATGCTGATCATCAGAGGGGTCAATGTCTTTCCGTCGCAGGTGGAGCACGTTTTGGTGGGCATTGAAGGTGTTGAACCGCATTATCAGATCATTGTTGAACGAAAAGGTACCCTTGACGTGATGGCTGTCGAAGTTGAGGTCAGTGATTCTGTTTTTACCGATGAAATCAAGGGACTGGAACAGTTGACACAGAGAATAACAATGGACATCAAGGATATTCTCGGTGTAACCTGCAAGGTGAAGCTGGTAAATCCCCGAACAATCCAGCGCAGTGAAGGTAAGGCTCAGCGTGTGATTGATCGGCGGAAGATATAAATTCAGGAGGGTATGATGTGGGTTGAACAGATTGCGGTATTTCTGGAAAACAGATCGGGTCGTCTCGCGGAGATCACATCGATTCTGGCGGACAGTGATATCAATATCAGGGCCTTGTCTGTTGCTGATACCGCCGATTTCGGTATTCTGCGATTGATTGTTGATAAGGTTGCCGTTGCGGAAGAGGTGTTGCGCGGCAGCGGCTTTACGGTCAGCAAGACGTATGTTGTTGCCGTTGAGGTTCCGGATAAAACCGGGGGCCTGGCTGCGGTTCTGAAATGTATTGAGATTGAGCAGCTTAACGTCGAATATATGTATGCGTTTGTTAACAAGACCGGAGCCAACGCGGTATTGATATTCCGTTTCGATGATATGGAAAGGGCGATATTGTCGCTGGAGATAGGTGGTTTTACCATTCTTGAGCCGGAGCAGCTTTACCGTCTATAGCCAGAAGCTGTCCGAGATCGGAATGTTGAAGAGCTGACAGACCTGTCGTTTCGGTGTTGATGTCCGCCTGCCAGTTCTCAGCCCGGACGAAAGATAGCAGCAGAAGGAGCGTGAAAAAACATGATCTGGGAAGAAAAAAAGGAATGCATGGCCCGGGAAGACCTGCGCCGGTTACAGCTTGAGCGGCTGCGGTCAACACTTTACCGGGTCAGGACTCATGTTCCCTTTTACCGAAACAGGTTTCTCGAGATGAAAGAGGAGTGTGCCTCTTTCAATTCCCTTGAAGATCTGCGTCGGCTGCCGTTTACAACCAAACAGGATCTGCGGGATAACTATCCGTATGGCCTGTTTGCGGTACCGCTCAGAGATGTGGTCAGGATCCATTCTTCATCTGGTACGACCGGTATGGCTACGGTTGTCGGGTATACCCGGAATGATATCGAAACCTGGTCCAACCTGGTGGCCCGTATTCTGACGGCTGCTGGAGTCGGGGCCGAGGATGTGATCCAGATTGCCTTTGGCTACGGCCTGTTTACCGGTGGGTTTGGGCTGCATTACGGTGCCGAATGGCTTGGTGCCTCTGTTATCCCGATTTCAGCGGGAAATACCAGGCGGCAGATCCAGATCATGCAGGATTTTAAAACCACAGCGTTGGTATGCACACCGTCGTATGCGCTGAAAATGGCTGATGTGATGATGGATCTTGGGATTAATCCGAGCGGACTTTCTTTGAAGTATGGTTTGTTTGGCGGTGAGCCGTGGTCGGAACAGATGCGGACGGAAATTGGAGAACGCCTCGGTATCCTGGCAACCGATAACTATGGATTGTCGGAAGTGATGGGGCCGGGGGTCGCCGGAGAATGTCTGGAATGCAACGGTCTTCATATAAATGAGGACCATTTTCTTGTTGAGATTCTTGATCCTGAGACGCTTGAACCGGTGGAGCCGGGTGAAGTTGGTGAAGTGGTGATCACGACCCTGACCAAAGAGGCCTTTCCTGTCATCCGTTACCGGACCCGAGATTTGTCCCGGTTAATAACCGAACCATGCCCCTGTGGCAGACAATTTGTACGGATGCAGCGCATTATGGGGCGGACCGATGATATGCTGATTATCAGAGGGGTCAATGTCTTCCCGACCCAGATTGAGTCGGTTCTGTTTGCTATCGAAGGTACACAGCCGCATTATAATATCATTGTCGAACGTGAACATAACGAGGATCGGGTGACGATTCTGGTCGAAGTCGTTGAGGCGATTTTCTTTGATCAGATGAAAAAACAGCGGACGGTTATCGATGAGATTAAACGAAATCTTGCTTCAGAGCTTGGTATCAAGGTCGATGTAAAACTGGTTGAGGAAAAAAGCCTGGAACGGTTCAATGGCAAGAGCAGCCGGGTTATTGATAAGAGAACATGGTAGATGGTTGACCGATGAAGAGGAATGACAGAGGGGTTGATGAACTGCGTTCTTATTCGGTGAAACGGGGGATACAGCCTCAGGCCGGTGCTTCACTTCTGATCAGGACCGGCAATACCCGGGTGATTTGCGCCGTCAGTATTGAGGAAGGTGTTCCCCGTTTTCTTGAAAACGCTGATCAGGGCTGGATAACGGCTGAATATGGTATGCTGCCCTGTGCCACGTCAACCCGTTGTCGCCGCGAGAGCAGTGGCCGGACCGGGCGCTCGGTGGAGATTCAACGGTTGATTGGCCGTTCGCTACGGATGATGGTAGATCTCCGGGCTCTCGAGCATTTCACGCTTCGTGTCGATTGTGATGTCCTCAATGCCGATGGCGGAACCCGTACCGCCGCGATAACGGGAGCCGCTCTCGCCGTACGGGATGCGATCACAAAGATGGTTGAAAACGGGCAATTGAAGACATTGCCTCGATTACTGCCGATCGCAGCAGTGTCTGTCGGCGTCGTGGACGGAGAGGTTCTGCTTGATCTTGATTACCGGGAAGATTCACGTGCCGATGCCGATGCCAACTTTGTGATGGCCGCAGATGGCAGCTGGGTTGAAATCCAGGCGACAGCTGAAGGGATTTTGATCGGTGAGGAACAGTTTTCGACGATGAAGGCGTATGCTTGTCGCGGGATCAGGGAGTTGCTGGGTCTCTGGTAGATCGAAGGTGAATCAAAAGCTGTTTTTGAACCGACATTCGTCTTGCCTGTTCTGATCCCGGTTTTTATGGTGAAATTCCTGAAGCTTGTATGATCAGCCACTTCCGTCATCCGGTGATTATGCGGATATCTCAAAAGAACCAGGTCTTCAATGAGCCAGGGAAGGTGCAGGGCTGTCTCATGTTGGTGACAGGCAGTGGCAGGAAAGCAAGTGGAATAATTTCAGAAATCCTGTTTGAGGAGAATCGATGGACGAGGTGAAACGGATTGACGATCAGATCTATGAACTGATCAGACGTGAAGAGCGGCGCCAGCTTGATAAAATCAGATTGATTGCATCGGAAAACTATGCGTCGGCAGCGGTTTTACAGGCGACCGGGTCGGTTCTCACCAACAAGTACTCAGAAGGATACAGTGGAAGACGGTATTATGAAGGGCAACAGGTTATCGATCAAATCGAACGCCTTGCCATTGAACGGGCAAAAGACTTGTTTGGCGCTGAACACGTTAATGTCCAGCCCTATTCAGGTTCTCCGGCCAACCTTGCCGTTTATCTGGCCTTTCTCGCTCCGGGTGATACCATTCTCGGTATGGCTTTACCCCACGGTGGTCATCTGACTCATGGGGCTCAGGTTTCGATTTCCGGTCGTTACTTTAACGCGCAATCATATGGTTTGAGCCAGAAAACCGGTTTGCTTGATTATGATGCGGTCAGGGAAAAAGCATTGGCCTGCCAGCCAAAAATCATTATTGCCGGCCACTCTGCCTACCCCAGAATTGTTGATTTCGAGATTTTTCGGGAGATTGCCGATGAGGTTGGCGCGGTGTTGATGGTCGATATGGCCCATTTTGCCGGCCTTGTGGCCGGCGGTGTACATCCCTCTCCGGTGCCGGTTGCCGATGTCGTGACGACAACCACCCACAAATCACTGCGCGGTCCCCGCGGGGCGATGATCATGTGCAAACAAAAGCATGCTGTCGCGATAGACAAGGCGGTCTTTCCAGGTATCCAGGGGGGGCCGCACAATCATACTACGGCAGCAATGGCCGTTGCCTTCAAGGAGGCTCTGCAGCCGGCATTTTCAGAATATGCTGCGCAAATTGTTGCCAATGCGTCAGCCCTTGCCGATACCCTGTTGAAATGGAACTTTGACCTGGTCACCGGCGGTACCGAGAATCATCTAATGCTGGTTGACTTGACGAACAAGGATATCAGCGGCAAAAAAGCGGCACAGGCGCTGGATCGGGCCGGTATCGTTGCCAATTGCAACGCGATTCCGTTTGATATACGTAAACCGTTTGATCCCAGTGGTATCAGGCTCGGTACAGCCGCGGTAACCACCCGGGGTTTCAAGGAACGGGAAATGATCCAGGTTGGTGAATGGATAAATGCAGTTATTGCCGAACCGGAGAATGAACGGCTTATCGACGAAATCGCAGAGGATGTTTCATCGTTTTGTAAGGATTTTCCGGCACCAGGACTGAGTTCGAGAAAGAGCGTCTGAAAGCGTATTGTCTTCAGTTTACCATTGGATTAATGGTGTTGAGCGGTACTCAATAGTGACGAGGAAAAGAGATGGCCAGGGATATATTGAAGGAATTGACTGAAGAGTGGTATAGCGAAGCGGAAACAAAACCACAGTCAGATGAAGAAGTAATCGATGATGAACTTCTGGAGATGCACGTTCTCTTCAAGACCCGCGGTACGGTATTTGCCGGTGAGGAACATGTGACGGTTACCGGGGTAAAAAACAAGGACGAAAAGAAGTAGGCTTGTTCGTTCAGAACCTTCGTTGATTTCTTGTCGCTGTACTGCCGGTATGTTTTTAACGACGTAAGCCCAGAGAGGGTGATACGATCTCATAAAGAAAGCGCAGAGAGGAGAAGTGAAGGCTCGTCTGTATCTTTCACGAACCCGCGATTACGCCGGGCCGCGACCAGAACAAAGAGAACCCGATACGGATGACCAAAGCTTGAAATGGATCGTATCATTCTGGTATTATTGATAATAATCTGGAAGTAAGGACGCGGCCGGATATGATAATGCCTCTCTTTCTCAGGGGAATTGTTAAACGGTCTGTGCGGCAGTGAACAGATATCGTTTTTTTTGCTGTTGTCCATTCGTGACTGCATCGCCTGGAAAAACTGACTGTTTTGATGCGCTCCTATCCCTCACCGGAATTCGATCCCGAGACCCGGCCAATATCGAGCTGCATCGGGCCAAAGGGTGATTCGATACTTCGGGAAACAACAGATTGAAATCCTGCCTGGGTCATCGCCTGGGCGATGCTCGCTGCTTCCAGGTAAAAATCGTTGCCGGCAAGGGCCATCGGCAGATAGCGCCGTACCAAAAATGCCGGGCCGGTACCATCCGGGCTAAGGTGATCGTGAAGGCTGACGCAGATACCGCCTGGAGCCAGAGACTTGCAGATCTTTGCCATTATCTGCTTTAGAAAGGGCTTGGAAAAATTCAAGGTACCTGTAGCCAGTAGCAGATCATATCCGTAGCCCAGATCATCCCTGGTATAGTCGCCGGACAAGGTGGTGACCCGATCCGCCATCCCGTACTCCTCGATATACCTGTCGGCATATTTTGTCACTGCAGGAAAATCAAACACCGTTCCTGTCAGCGAAGGGTGGGCCTTGACAAGTGCCATGCAATAGAGGCCAGGCCCGCCGCCAAGATCCAGCATCTTTTTCATCCGGGGAAATTCGGGCAGCTCGGCAATGGATGCGGCCAGTTGGGCGCATCCTGCCAGCTCCATCCGGGCCAGCGTATGGATATTTTCTTCTGCGTGGGCCTCCATATGCTGCTCCTGGTTTTCTTCCTGTGACGCCATGTCCGGCGGTCCCTGCCGGATCAATTGAGCAAGGCTTTGGGGATCCTGGGGAACCATGGTAAAGAATTGCGCCAGGAAATCAACAAGATAGGTTGCCGAAGATTCAACGAGGAAATCTTTTGATAACAGGGTATTTTGAAACTTCCCGTGTTGTTTTTCCAGCAAACCTGCGGCAACAAGGGTATTGAGAAAGCGCTCGGTGTTTTCAGGGTGCCAGCCCGCCTGGGCTGCAATATCGCCGGCCGACAGCGGGACGGTAGTTTTCTCAAATACGCTCAGGTTAATGGCCGTGACCAGTAAAGGGGCATGAAAAAAATCATCGACCATGCGGTAAAGTGGGCCAAAATTCGTTGCCGGAGCGGTAAATGATGTCATCTTAGATATCTCCTCCTTGTGAAAACAGCACAATATATGTGGTGCATAACCGTAGCATCAGAAATAATAGATCATCGAAATTCCAACAGAACGGGGGGCAGCGTCTTCGGCAATATATCCTCCGATATAGTAGGTTTTATTGGTCACATATTCTTCATCAAAGATATTTTTTGCCCACAGGGAAATATCAAAGGACTGGCTCTTGTAGCCCAGGGTCAGATTCATCCGGTTATGACCATTGATTTTTGTATCGTTTTTGGAAGATACGTAATAATCTCCATTGCCCAGCAGGTCAGCCCGGCACCAGAAACCGGAAAGATGGGTATAGGAAATACCCAGATTATAGGTATAGTTCGGTACAGCAGGCAGCTCGTTTCCGTCATAATCATAGGACTGGCCGGTCATATAATCCATACTGACCCAGTCATCAAATTTGGCAGCAGCATAGCCAAATCCACCAAAAATACGCACCCCCTGCCAGGGGCGCAGCTCCATCTCCACTTCAACTCCCTGAGAATGCGCCCCGGCAGCATTGGTAACTTTTGTGATGCCCGGCCCGGCAAGGAATTCCGTCACCTGCTTGTCTGAAATATCAATATAAAACAGAGCGGCATTGAAAGTTCCTTTATTGTCCCAGAAACGGGTCTTGATACCTGTTTCATAGTTCCAGGTCTTTTCCGGCTCAAAGGTCAGGGTGTTGGAATCGCTGGCAGAGGCGTAGTCATAGCCGCCGGCCAAAAGTCCGCGGGAAACACTGGCATAGGCCATCATATTGGGGGTAATATCATAAGCTGCGCTGATTTTTGGCAGCCATTCCTCATGTTCCACCGTGGCACTGTACGGGGCAGACACCATATTGTTCTGCTGCTCGCCATCAACATCCAGAGCGTCAAAACGCAGGCCTGCCGTCAAATGAAGCTGACCCAAAAGGGTATAGGTGACCTGGCCGAACAGGGCATAGCCCGTGGAATCAAAATCAGTGATACGGCTCTGACCAAAAAAATCGACAATGTCAGTGTTTTCATCCCTGAAACCATAAATGCCTGCCAGCCATTCCAGGGGTTGGCTGCTGTCCTGTATGGAAGAGAGACGAATCTCCTGACTTATGGTGGTATTCGATTCAAAATCGTTTCTGGTCGTAATGGCAAGCAGGGTAAAAGCCGGGGCCTCATATTTTATCTTCAATGCCTGGCCATTGTTTTTTTCTTCCCAGGAGTTGGCCCCATCCCAGTTGATTATATACCGCTCGGTGGCTGATGGCCCGTCCTGATAGCGTGTATGACCATAGCCGTCATCAACTGTGGCAACATTGGCCAGCAAGGTAATGTCCAGATATTCGGCAGGCAGCCAGCGCAGGGTAAACTGACCATTTGCATGGTTAATTTTTCCGGCTTCGTCATTGTCATTATGGATATTGGTGGTATATCCATCGGAACGCCTTGTCTGACCGGCCAGACTCAAAAACAGTTTTTCGTTGACCAGGGGCACATTGAGGCTGGCTCCCAGGCGGTACAGCAATACATTGTCACCTGCGTCATACATGCCGATATCGCTGAAAATTCTGCCCCGAAAATCATTATCCGGCTGACGGGTAATGATCTTGACAACCCCGGATTCGGTATTGCGTCCATACAGGGTGCCCTGGGGCCCGCGCAGAATTTCCACCCGTTCCACATCCAGCAGGTCGGGGTTTTGCATAAAGGTTACGGGGTAGTTGATGTCATCCACAAACAGACCCGCCGGGGTGTTCAGGTTAACATTATGGGAAGAAACACCACGGATAATCAGCATGTTCTGGTTGGCATTCTGTTTGGGGAAAACATTTGGCGAAAATCCTGTCAGGGTTTTGAGATCCTGAATATTGGCGTCCTCAAGCTCTGTTTCATCTATAACATCCATACTGATGGGCACATTCTGGACATTTTCTTCGACTTTCTGAGCTGTCACGATGACAGGTTCAAAGATAACCGCCTCCTTTTCCTGATCTTTTTCTGCGGCAGCGGCATAGGTTGCTGCACCGCAAACAGTGAATATGATACATGCAAAACATATGACAAGGGCTTTGGTAAATAACGTACCGCTTTGTATCTCTTTTTTCATATCCTCTCCCAATCCTGATGGTTCTGTAAATTCGCTTGAAAACCTGCTTTGGTCGAAAACAAAGATACGGCAAGAGAAAAAACTAGGCTAATCTCAAATTATTTTTTTTGAATCCGAAATTAAAAGGAAATTTCTGAAAACAGACTCAAGAGCGGCTCTTCTTTCCCACACATTCATGGGGATTATAGCCATATTGCAAACGGAAGGCGCGAGCAAAGGAGGAAAGGGAATTATAGCCAACGGCGTAGGCCGATTCTGTAACATTGGACTGCCGGGTTTCCAGCAGCATTTTCGCCTGGTTGAGGCGCATTTGTCTGAGATATTCAAACGGGGTCGCGGTAAAGACCTGTTTGAAACCAGTGGTGAGCTTTGCATGGGACATCCCTGCCGCTGCCGATAATTGAAACAGAGAGGGCGGATGTATCAGATCCGTACAAAGCTGTCTGGCCGCAAAACGGATTCTTTCAACATCTTCGGGGCAGAGGTCATGATTTTTTTGTTTTTCCCTGTCCAGAGCCACTGCCTGATCGAGCCGAAGCGCGATCAGCTCCAGAGCCTTGCTTTCCAGAAAAAGACGGCGGGCAGGGCCTTCAAAGGGGCAATGATACAGCTCATCGACAATCCGGTACATCGCTGTGGTCATAATGCTGTTACTGTCGAATATGCCTGGAGTTAAGCCGTCCACAAACATCCTGTACTCCCTGGGAAGGTTGTCAAGCATGCCCCTGAGCAGGAAGTGAAGCATATCCGGTTCAAGGGCCAGGATAATGGAACGCCGGTGAGAATTTCTCTCCTCTCGTATCAGGCCGGATTGTTCAGAAGGATTGAATAACAGCGGGGCTGTTCCCCGGGCATTATAGAGTTGCCCCGGACTATGATCTCCGGCACCAAAAGTTTCTCCAGAGAGCCAGAAACCAAAACCAAATCCGGGCTGTGGACTTTTAATATGATAGACAGAAGGCTCCTTCACCCGGAAATCGCTGATAAAGAGGTCAAATCCCGGCCGGAGCTCAATTCTTCCCCAGCTGCCGGTACCAACCGCTTCATCCAGAACCCACCATGATTCATACGCGGACGGTTCTTTACCAATTCCAGCAGAGGAAGATGGTTTTTCAGTTATTGGATACAATCCCCCTTTTTCAAAGGTAAGCTCCATTTGAGGAAAGGTGATTTTCATGTAAGCTCCAATATGAGCAAAAAGCGATTTGCCGCTACCTTATCAGACAACGCTCCTGCACCTAACATATTTACAGATATACAATCCAATGTACAGAAAAATATACATATCCACTGTGCAGAAAGATACTATCCTGAAACCGTGACAATTATAGGAGAAGACAATAAAAAGAAGAGGATAGCCTCTTAGATTTAGTGATATAATGTGGTCACGAAACAATATATGACTTTACCAGAAAGGTTATCCATGAAATTCAGAAGAGAACAAAGCCCCGAAAAAATGACGAGTGTCATGTCACGTTTCGACTGACGGATAAAGTCGAGCCGGTTTTATTCTGGCGCCATCGGTCGTAAATTGCCAATTGACTTTTGAATTTTTGTTATTGCGGTATTCCTGCCGGGAAGCCGTTTCCCTTTGTACTTCTTCAATAGTATAAATACGCCTGCTCAAACATTGGCCAACAGGCACATTGAGTTCTATTTCAGCCATATTCAACCAATTACCATAACGATCCCAAAGCTGTTTCGTTTCTGCAGGCTGAAATGCTTGGTATGGTGAACCTGGAGTATGAGTTTCAAATTTTCCATTACTAAAGTATTTTTTTCCGCATCTGAATAGTGCTCTGCAATTTCTGCCAGAAAATATGGCCAATCTCTTTTCGTTTTCTTTTCTGTTATTTTCACAAGGTCTTTCCCTGCAAGCGGTTCACAAGCCATGAAAATAGTGCATACACCATTTCGCTTGTACTCATCGTCATATTTCGTAACAACCAACACGCTTACGAGAAAATAAAAAAAACGCGAAACCTGCAAAACTTTTCTTTCTCATGTTTGCTGCCCTCCGTTTTGACTTCGTTATGTTCAGAAATTGTAGGCCGCCGAACGCAGAGTTCACCGGCGAGTGAAACGAGTCCGCTGGAGCGACTTGTCAGATAGTTCTATTAAGTACAATTGAGACTTGCATGAATTTGATCACAATTTTTACAAACAAAGAATTGAAAAACCGCTTCTGATGGTATTTCATTCCATATATCACCAAAAGGTATTTGTGTTACAGGAAATTCTGCAAATTTCCATGATGAACAAAATGAATTATCAGATTCATTGTTACTTAAACATGGGCCAAAATACGGGCTATAATCAAGCATACCTGAAACACTGAATGGTTGACCATTCCACAGTTTTTTCATTCTTCTTTTATCAAGGAATGATTTTTCTCTCATATCTGAATAGAGTATTCTTTTCTGTGCATAGGACAGCGGTTTTAATTTGGCTTTTTTAAAAGGAAGGTTATTTGGAAAGAATTCTTTGTCTTCTTTTGCACAACCTGAAATATTGAGAATAGTAATTTCTAATTCTCTAGTTATTAAATATGAAATATGGTTGACATCTTCACAAGAAAGAGGAAAAACGAGTGGTAGATACCTGCATTTATTGAATTTTATTGGTGAATATTTGTCAAAAGTATCAATTGTGAAGATATGATGAATTTTTATTGGCACATTCAAACCAATGATTTTAAGGTTTTCAATATCTCCACCAAAAATGTGAGACCCACGTTTACTAAAGACAACTCTGCATTCTTTTGTCCTGGTAATATGTTCTAACGATGAAATGATTTTATTCATGTTCAATGCACTTGATAGTTTACAACTATGTCAATACCTCGTTTACACATAGTTTCTCTTTAGACGTCCGATTTCATCTTGAATCCTCAACGTCTGCTCCTCAAAATATCCAAGCAGCTTCTGCCTGAAAAACACTCGCCATATTCCTGTGCCAATCTCCTCTCAGCCTGCGTCTTTACCTGACAAGCTGGCAGCAACCGGCACCCACATGGTGCTACGCCAGCGAAGCGCTCCATTCCTGCAAACACGACGAACGTGAAAATGGGCGATAAATCCACCCCTCTACCTTATCGCTATACTCTCGCCGTGATCTCATATGCACTGACTCCGGTGTTTCCACCTCCAAGGCAGCGTGGGGACGCCCATTATTGTACGCATATACAAAATGGTTCAACGTGCGTTGTTGTGCTCTCAGAGTATACACGGGAATTCTTGTGGCTTCTCCTTTCAAATCCCGGTACATTCGCTCGTGCCTGCCGTTATCTGTATGTATCTGACGGTTCGTTGCAGGCCTGTGGAGTAAAAACGGGATAGACCGGCTTTGTCCCTGGTCGTCGTTTACGAACCACAAGAAAGCCATTACGTTTGATTATCCTGTTACCTGTTGAAATACAAGGAGTTTCTTCTTGCTCAAAGGTTTTATGCAGGGGTTTCCAGATTTTTTCTCCACCCCAGCGAGGATGTTTCTTTCTCTGTAAGATTATAGCCTTCTCTCTATGAGAAGGTGTTTTTCGGGGATGAGACAGAGGTTTTCTCTTCTTTTCAAACAGCCTCTCAATATTCCCTCACGTTGATAGCGTTTGATGTATTGAGAGGCGGCTGGACGCGATATTTCAAACTCCCGACAAAGCTCAGAGAGGGTAAAGTTTCCTGCTCGCCATTGTCGTAACAAACGCCCGTTTTTGCTCCAGCATCGTTGTCTCTTTCCACGCTATGTTCTCCTCCTTGTAAGTGAATGAAATGCATGCCTGATAAACGATGGTATGGCATTGTACCCCGGATCACGGATGCCTTGGGTTTTACATGCAAAGCGAGTCTCAAGATATCAGCCGATCCCGGAATGAGCTCTATTGACGCGGGCGTTCTGGAAACACATCCGGGAATAGTAATACGGGAAAATCAACTTGACCTGATATTAATGAAATGATAGGTTAGCTGGTAATGACAACCGTACCAGTGGCAGTCGATTTTCTACATTTTATCATGGAAGCCAAACATGACTATTGTAGATAAGGAAAACCCTATCCCCTACTATCTCCAACTGGCATCTATACTCCGGCATAAGATTAATTCAGGGGAATTCAGTGCGGATCAGCTCATTCCATCTGAGCGGGAATTGTGTGATAGGTATGGCGTTAGCCGCTCAACTGTCAGACAAGCCATGCAGACCCTCAAGGAAGAAGGGCTCATCTGGAAGCAGCGAGGGGTGGGAACACGAATTGCTCCACCGGCTAAAATCGAACAGAATCTTTCCGGCTATCATGACTTTGATTTGCAGATGATAGAGCAGGGGCATGATGTGACGATGACAATTCTCGGTCATACCTTGTTGTATGGATCAGGACGGGCTGGACGATTACTCGAGCTTAGTCAAACGGATGAAATATTCCGTTTAGATCGTCTGCGCTTTGTTGATAATGATCCTGTATTCTTGGAAAAAATATATATGCCAGTGAAAAGATTTATCAATATTTCTCAATCCGATTTTCTGGAAACTGACCTGTTTCTTAAAAAGGTAAAGGAAGAGTATGACATCGTCCTCGGTCCAGCCAGGGTTTTTCTTGAACCTGTACTGCTTCATGATGAGGAGTGCGATACGATGCAGATCGAACAGCGCCCTGCGGCAGGATTGCTTTTTGAACGCATATCACTTGATGACAGCGGCAGGCCAGTGGCACTGACAAAACGTATTTTCCGTGGTGATCGATGTCGTCATCTTCTTGAGATTAAAGCAAAGTAAACGTTTTTGTCCCGATTTGAATGGACAGAATGATAGTGCAATTTTTTCTGTGGAGTAGAAAATGAATGATTTGTTGATGCAAAAAGGAGCCAAAACCTTGGTAGATGTTTGTACCAGGGTTCAGGCTGGTGAGACCGTGTTGGTCGTTACAGATTATTCCAAATCGACCATTGCCAAAGCAATTGCAGCTGTAGCTTTAGACCGGGGAGCAGAACCTATGGTTATGGCCATGAAACCACGTGACAGGGCAGGGCAGGAGCCACCTGCCCCGATAGCAGAGGCGATGAAGGCTGCTGACGTGGTTTTCATTCCTGTAAGCTATTCGATCACCCATACACATGCTGTGAAGAATGCTGCAGCAAACGGCAGCAGGGTGATTGTAATGACGGATTTCACCGAAGAGATGATGATCCATGGTGGCCTGAGAAGAGGGAATGCTCTCTACTGTATCGTTGAGCCCGGTGAATTCTCGACAGTTCCTACTGTTGAGGCCAATGTCTCCCCTGTTGAGGGTAGTGCTAACGGCAGGATCGTAGCTGATGCTTCAATCCCCTATCTTGGGATAGGAGTGCTGAGCGAACCGGTAATCGTTGAAGTAAGAGACGGTTTGATTGTGTCAATCGATGGAGGTATTCAGGCCAGAATGCTTAAAGACAACCTGGCTGCCCAGAATGATCCAAACGTTTACAACATTGCGGAAATTGGAACGGGCCTGAATCCAAAATGCAGGATGTGTGGCCTGATGCTGGAGGACGAAGGTGTCATTTCTACCAGCCATATCGGTATTGGAACAAGCATTACTCTTGGCGGTACGGTTAAGGCAGCTGTTCATTACGATCTGTTAATGTGGAAGCCAACGATAAAGGTTGACGGTGTGGCCGTGATCGATGGTAAAAATGTAATGTTATGACAATGTGGAGGAAACAGTGATGTGCAACATGAAAAACAAAACGTGTCTTCTCAGAAAAATGCTGGTTGTATCGGTAATGACATGTATGGCGATTGGCCTGAGCGTCGGTTTGAGTTTCGCGGAGTATCCTAAAAAGCCGATTTCCATGATTGTGGCCTATTCTCCCGGTGGTGGAACCGATACTGCTGCCCGGGTTGTGGCAAAATACGTTCAGCCCTATCTCAAACAGCGTTTGGTAATCCAGAACAAGCCAGGTGCAGGTGGACAGATGGGCTTTACCGCCCTGGCAAAGGCCAGGAAAGACGGGTACAAAATAGGGTTCATCAATACGCCGTCAATCATCATGGTAAAAATGCTGCGTGAAAACGTTCCTTATGAAATGAGCGACTTCGAACCCATTGCCAATATCCAGTTAGATCCGGTGGTTCTGGTTGTGAATGCGGACAGTCCTTTTAAGAGCGTGGCCGATCTTGTGGCAGCAGCAAAAGCTGATCCGGGAAAAATTAATATTGGCGGTGACGGTCCGCAGTCCAACAATCAATTACAGGTTATTGTTGCTGAGGACAAACTGGGTGTGGACTTCAATTTTGTCTCCTATAACGGTTCCGGTCCTGCGATCACTTCAGTGCTCGGTGGACAGGTGGATGCCGCTGTTCCAAGTGCAACCTCGGCTACGAATCATATAAAAAACGGTAGACTCCGTGCGCTTGCTGTTTTTTCAAACGAGCCCTATAAATATCTTCCGGGTGTGCCCACTATCAAGGAAGCTACCAATATTGACATTCCACCGGTTGGTGCTGCTTCACGGGGTGTCGCTGCACCCAGGGGAATTTCAGAAGAGCACAAAGCCTTTCTGGTCAAAGTTTTTGCGGATGTAATGAAAGATAAAGGCTTTATCGAGCAGGCGGACAAGATGGGACTGCCACTGAAATATATGGCACCCGATGAATTTTCAGCCTACCTGGAACAGGCAGCTGAAGAGGCAAAGAAATTCATTCACCTGATGAAGTGATCGTATTTCAGGAAACAACATGGAGTGTAATACGATGACCAAGGATCAGACATTTGCTGTTTGCTGTCTGCTGCTTTCCATTTACCTGGGGTACGAAGTGTTTGCCTATCCTTCTGATTCCTCATTTTTCCCCCGGGTGCTGACTGTGGTGATGGGCAGCCTGAGCTTGCTTTTTTTCCTGCGAAAATCGTTTTCCAGAAAAGGTGGCGGAGCGGTGAACACAGAGAAAGATAGACCAACCTGCAAGAGCGAATCTGGGTTGGTGTCCGGAGATGCGGATGCCCTTAAGGCTGCTGCTCTGGTTTTTGTGAGCATTGCGGTGTATTCGATGTTAATTGGTGTTGTCAATTATGAGGTTGCAACCATACTTTTCCTGACTTCAATGATGCTTTTGCTCAAATTTGCCAGGATCGGCTGGATTTTCGTTATTGCTGGCGGATTCATGGGGCTGCTCTGGGGGATTTTCTTTCATCTTTTAGGAGTAAGCCGACCCGATAGTATCTTTTTTTCTTGAGGAACCTTATGTTTGAAAATATGCTCCTTGGAATTGCACCTCTGTTCAGTGTCAGTATGGTGCTGGCCATAGCTGGTGGAGTGACCGGCGGTGTTCTGATCGGTGTACTGCCCGGTCTAACCAGCACTATGGGTATTGCCCTGTTGATCCCGGTAACCTTTTCTATGCCCCCTGAAATCGGCTTGGCGATGTTGGGGGGCATATATCTTGCGTCTACTTACAGCGGAGCGATCAGTGCCATTCTCTTAAATATCCCCGGTACTCCCGCAGCTGTGGCAACCCTTCTTGATGGGTATCCAATGACCCGGAAAGGAGAATCGACAAGGGCACTGGCCCTGGCGACCTTTGGAAGTTGTGTTGGCGGTCTGGTAAGCGCCGTGGCGTTGTTGTTTATTGCCCCGCCACTGGCCGAATTTTCTCTGCGCTTTGGTAGCCCTGAGTATTTTCTGCTGGCAATTTTTGGTATTACCGTCATAGCTTCTCTTTCCGGTAAAGATGTTGAAAAGGGATTGATTGCAGGAGTTTTTGGACTGCTTCTTTCTACAATTGGTAATCATCCAATGACCGGTTTCATGCGTTTCACCTATGATATCCCGGCCCTGTTTGACGGTATTCCTCTGGTGGTTTCACTCATTGGCCTCTATTCCATACCCGAAGTTATTGATATATTGCGCCGCCGGAAAACCTCTGGAAGGATCAAACTGAACCCGGATCATTCCAACCCGGTAAAATTTTTACCTGAAGTGATCGGGCAGAAGGTCAATCTGATAAGATCGAGCCTCATTGGTATTGCTGTCGGTATTATTCCGGGTGTTGGTTGCAGTGTTGGCGGTTTTCTTTCCTATGATGCTGCCAAGAGGGCATCGAAAAGGTCTGGAGAATTCGGCAAAGGATCCCCTGTTGGTGTAATAGCATCGGAAACTGCCAATAACGCTGTAACTGGTGGTACGCTGATACCACTCCTCACCCTTGGAGTTCCTGGAAATCCTGTAACAGCCGTTCTGTTGGGAGGCATCATGATTCACGGTCTCAGACCGGGAGCTGAACTTTTCACCCTCAATGCTGATATTGTCTACAGCTTTATCCTCAGCCTTTTCATCTCGAATCTGCTCTTTGTTCCAGTCGGATTGTTTATGGCGAAATATTGTGTGAAATTAATCCAGATACCCCGGTCTGTTCTTGCTCCTGCCATTATGGCGATGGCTGTTATCGGTTCCTATGCCATTCGAGGATCCATGGAAGACGTCTGGATCATGCTTTTTGTGGGTTTTTGCGGTTTTATCATGCATTTCTTCGGGGTCCCGAGGGCGCCTATGGTTCTTGGTCTGGTTCTGGGGACTATGGCGGAGGGAGAGTTAAGCCGTTCTCTGGCAATTGTTCATGGTGATGTGGGAGCGTTCCTTGTGCAACTTGTGAGTCGCCCGATATCGCTTGTCATTCTTGTTCTCTGTATTTTTTCACTTGTACAGGGGATCAGGCAGCAAATGAAAAAATCAAATGATATGAAAAATCAGATATAGAAAGGAGAAAATAATGAAACATGTATTTACCATTCTCACCCTGCTCGCATTTTCACTTTTTCTTGCCTCATGCAATAGCGTCAACACTGGTGGTTTGATGAAACCCACCGCCGCAACAATTCAGGTTGCTGGGCAGTTGAAGCTCGATGCGAAGGGAGTTATCGAACTGACTGGCAACGGTTTTGCCCCATCACAAAAACTGGTGGTTCTTTTTATCACAGAAGACGGCGTTGAAAGTGACATCGGTTATGCCCTCGAACCCGAGCCTGTCGCTGACGATTCTGGAGCGTTGAAAACCGAGTGGTCTTATGGACGATTTGTGAAAAAGAAACTCGTGAAGGAAGGCAGCTATACACTCACCGTCACCGATGAAGATTTCAATCAACTTGCCACAACAGAAATAGTCTTTGTGAAATAGGTGGTTGAATATTCATATATTTTCTTATGGTTGCCGGGGCAGACCCGGCAACCCCGTTTCATTTCGGACAGGATTCCCGGACATTCTTGAACCTGTTGGATGGGCAGGTTCCTCTTTTTGGCATACGGCTTACAACGATAATGGAACAATATGTTCATCTGGCCCTAACGGTATGTGGACAGGATCATTTGAAGACTACATGAAAAAAGAATGATTTTCGTGAAGCTGTCGGTGCTGTTCTTGACCTGACACCACAACAAGAGGACAAGTTAATGAAAGACCTTGATAAAAAGCAAGGAGACTAGGAGACATTTACTGATAATTGTGGTGACCCACTGGAAAGCTGTCTTGAAGAACCCGGTTTTGATTTGGGTGTAAATGTATTTCCAGTTGCCCTGAGCCTGGCTCAAGCGTACCTTGGGCAAGATAAAGCATGGCTCCAGGTATGAAAAAAATGTTATTCTTAACAATTGTAGTTCTTCTGATTGGTTTGGGATACTTTTCTATACGCATTTTTGTCGGTTACGGAAATGGCTATGATTATAAAGTCATGGACTGGAATCAAGATGGAAAGACCTCTCTAGTGGAAATCATTGACAGCAGTGATGTGGGTACACGGCAAACAATAGTTAATGGCGTCGAATGTGTTGAATACTTTGCTTACAAAGACGGTTTGCCGATAAAAAATATTTGCCCGAATGGTCGCTGATTTGAAAAGTTAACCGGTTTGCCCGGTGTAACGGCTGATTGGCTTTTCCTAACTCACATACGGTAGCTTTTGAGCTTTGATTTTTGTGCGTATCAAGGAAACGATACATTTCTTTGCGGTGTAGAACCCGAACAAAGGTTACCAGCTCATCTTCAATGGTGATGCCGATATGGTACCGGTTCTGATGCGGTAATACCTGCCCCCAGTCTCGAGTTGCCGGAGGTTGGTAATATCTGAAACAATCTCAGACTGTTCAACGGCTTCGATAAATCCTCTGAATCTGTATGAGAAGCTGAGGATTCTTTCGATGTTTTCGGAGATCCTTGGAAAAGCTTTTAGTAAACGGCGTCCTCATGCGGAACCTTCAGAACCATCAAGACTCCAGGCGGTGTCAGATATGTCTGGCTTCGGCACCAGTCAGCCAGGTATAAAGATCGGCTCGGGGCTGTGGAAGAACACCTATGGAAAAACTGGAGATAGTAAAAAAATAGCTAATGAACATGATGTATCTCGTATTGAATCAAAACTCAATAAAAGTAGATTTTCTATTTTAGAGTTAGAAGAGAACTAAGTTGAAAATTATTAATTATCTATTGCTTGTCAACTCATTATTGTAGATGAAAATGAATATATAGTTATTACTGTATTAGTTTTTTTTACTGTTAATGGAAAAAAACCGGTATAATTTACATTTGAAATGATTTCTCCAGATGAAAAAGATAATAAAATTATTTGTGGGCTTATTTTGGGGCATATTTCATTTTTTTAATAAATGATTTGATATCGCAGTAAAATAGAAAAAATTGATTGGGCAATAGGCAACAACTAACCAGCATGGCTGGACCAGGTATGTCAGCCACAACGAAACATGAAATCTCTCACTTCGGTATCTATCGCTTTCAAGCTGTCAGGAGATTTTCATATAAATTGAAATTGAAAAAAATCAGGATAACCTCAACAACAGTCACAGCTCAGGGACTGCCCCAGTCCACGTAGAATTCCGGAATTTCGTTCTGCCTGTTGCAAACCAGGACGGTCTCCTTTCCGCCTGGCGTATGAATGACTCCGCCTGGCGTATTCCTTACAATTTGTATAGCTATCTGAAACCATATAGTATTTCTTTTATTTTTTACTATTACCAGAGGAGAAATGCTATGCGTAATCAAAAGTATCGGGACAAACAATCACAGACATCCACCGGATTCATTTCCCTGGCCTTTTTGCAGGAAAAAATGAGCTTACTCGTTACATATGTGGAGTTTTCTTGCAGAACAGCACGTACATATACGGTGATTATGTTTGTGTCAGCGGTTTGTATCGGCCTTACTTCAGTAGCATCTGGCGCAGGTGAACAGACCGGCGATGCCTATCTTCTTGAAACCATAACGGTTACGGCACCCAATAAGGCGCCAGAAGATATGCAGAAGACTCCGGTATCAATACAATACTTTTCCGGTGATGCCCTCGATGATGCCAAGGTTGATGATGTGTACGATTTACTTGGCCATACATCCAACATCCACAGCCGTCATAATGCAGTGCACCATTCCCTGACAATCCGGGGCGTAGATTCCTTTTATCCATCCCTGTATTCTCCGGTGGGTTTTTATGTGGACGGGGTAAGTTATCCCCTTAACTTTATGCACAATCCAGAATTGTTCGATATAGAAAGCGTTGAACTGCTCAAAGGCCCTCAGGGGACCTTGTACGGACGCAATACAGAATCTGGCCTGATTACCATCACCACCAAAAAACCTGGAGATCATCTGGAAGGCCGCATCTTAGGAGAATTCGCCGGATATAACACTTTCAAGGCAAATCTGGCAGTTCGCGGCCCCGTTGTTTCAGATCGCCTCTCTGTCGGACTTGCCCTGCATAAGAAAATATCAGACGGGTTCATGGAAAACATCGCCGACGGCAATGACAAGGCTGCAGACATGGATCACACCAATGGCCGTTTGATCGTGAAGAGCACGCCCAATGATCGTGTGGGCATAATGCTGACAGGAGATTGGATGAAGACAGACGATCATTACGGAACCTGGCGTTATCTTGACGGTCCGATGAGAACCGATGCCTATACAATCAATCAGAATGAAGATCAGTACAGCAGGCAGGACGGCGGCCAA
>PDWJ01000625.1_pt1 | contig 50070 bp, 50 predicted proteins | sample 1430881 | NCBI WGS metagenome assembly PDWJ01 (sample SAMN01162460, study PRJNA174530) | Oral metagenome, whole genome shotgun sequencing project. | biome: Marine environment; feature: Marine mammal; material: Swab sample of the gingival sulcus; isolation source: swab sample of gingival sulcus...
CCACCTGATCCCATCCCGAACTCAGAAGTGAAACGAGTCATCGCCGATGATAGTGTGGGGCCTCCCCATGTGAAAGTAGGTCAATGCCAGCATCTTATACCAAAAGCCCCTTGCAGCAATGCAAGGGGCTTTTTCTATGCCAGCTAAAAGTCTATAATGCCTAAAAAAGTACAATTCACAAATAGAAATAGCTATTTATACGACTTTTGTCGTAGAATAAAACTGTTATATTAAATTCTTACTGCTATGCACAAAATATTTAACGAATATATTGAATTAACAAAAAAAGTAGTCAATGAAATTACAGAAGAGCAAATAAAAGAAAATAATCAAAAAATGAATGAGGAATATGAGGAAGCTTATAAGGATTTCCGTAAACAATTCGACATAGGAATTTGTTGTTATTGCAATAAACCTCTAAAAACATTTTCGGTTTCAGCAGATCCTTGCTTGCATTGGCTATTAAGACCAAAAAAAGTTAAAAAAACGAATATTAGAGATGTATTAAAACGATATGGATACTTTGACGTTGATACATATTTGAGATGGGTTGCCAATACCGAAAAGAATACATCTATAAGAAATATTAATGACTTAATAATTGATGATAACAAACTTATTGAAACAACAATAATATACAAACATTGCGAATGGTCATTTTCTTGTGCCTTTTCAGATTTAGAAGGTCATTCAGGAAAACACAAACCTCATTTTCATTTTCAGTTTCGTTTAAACAAACAACAGTTTGTCAATTTTTCAGATTATCATGTTCCCTTTACCGATCATGATCTTTGGCGCCTATCCATGCAAAACCAGAGTGATATACCTTATGTATATCAACAAGGGTATGGCATAGGTATGCATGATGTAATGACTGAAAAAATGATGAATCATACTATGTTGTGTGAAAATGAAGAAAAAGCGATGTTTGAAACAGGAACCTTAATCCTTGCTAATAAAGAAAAAGTAATTTCTGGTAAAGATATTTTAGACTTGATGGAGAAAAGTAGAAAAACTAAAATACCTATGAGCAGACTTGCTCATAAACTTGATGCTAAGGTGACTACATTTGTAGAAACTGGAAAAGGAGTCGCTAAAAAAGCATCAAGAACCAAAGCAAGAAATAAAAAATAATATAACAAGTCGTTTCACCGGACTCGTTCTACTCGCCGGTGAACTCAGCGTTAGGCAAACAAATAAACAAAGGAGACGACAATGTCAGGAAAAAAAGAAGATGAAATTAAGCGGTTCGTCAAAGAAAAAGAATTTAGCTTTGTCGAAACACGAGATGCACCTGATATGATTTTATCCATGACACCAGATGATGAATTTGAAGCGGAGCTTTTGTTGGTGCCTGTAAAGGTTGTAGTTTTGCGTAACTGGGAAATTGAGTCTATTAACCCTGGCCCCGTTGTTTTCGGGCGTCAGGCTGAGAAGGTACGCATCGGTAAATTAAAGCGCTACAAGCATCATTTAAAACATATGGGTGTGAGGAAAAGGTCGGAAGCAATTCAGGTTAGAGCAGAAAATGAGTTTGTTGTTCAGCAATATGCGGAAGCACTGAGTACGTTGAGTACACTAGCCTTTGATATCGACAGATCCGCGGAAGAAGAAGAGAAAAGCTCTAAAGAACTGGATGATAGGTTTAGTTCTATTACAGATGAGATAGATAGCCTCATTGGAGGGAGTGGGGCATGAAATTATCTCTCGCTGATTTTTTTAGCAAGGGGCAATTCTGGAGCAGTCTTGAAAAAAGCCTCAAAGCCTTGCAGTCAAAATCAAAGGCGCAGGGAAAACGTATAAAGAAACTAAAAGAAAACGATGTACAACTCGCGGGATATATTAAATTTCTTCAAAAGGAAAACGATGATTTGAAACGCAGAATTGAGAGACTTGAGGATAAGATTTATGAAATTCACACTTCCCAAAAGCCTGAGTCATTGGTAATCCATTCAGAGGAAGAGTCAATGCCTAACAATAAAATCCAGCGGATGTCGTGAACGCCGCCGCTGATTTTGGCGTTATGTGCAAGAAGCAAATGAAATATAACATATTATTTTTAGGGCTGTTTTTCTTATTAACTGGGGTTGCTTTCTTATTTTTAGAAAACATCTTCTTCCAGTATATAGATAAAGATGGGCTTATTTATGAAAGTTTTTTTCTCCCTCTGGGTGTATTAGCTCTAATTATTGGCTCTTTATTACTATTTACCCTCATACTCAAGAAGATTTGGCAATCGTTGCCCACCAAAAATCGTGAATCAAATTAATTTACGTATAGTAAGACTGTTATACTTATAAATACGCGTAGATACCATTAAAAAATACGAGCTTCATTTTCATTTATTACGCCAAAATTCATTATAAGATTGCGAGGTTTGATTTCTTATCGGTTTGTCTTGCGTGTAGCCTCTTCTCGATTGATATGATTGTCTTTTTACCTGGTCAGCGAGTGGACAATGTCATCGGAATGATTTACAATCAAGGTGGGTGACTACTCGACGTTTACAAGTTGTTTTTTTACAGAAGTTGCCCAATATTTCTGGTGAAGGCTTGACATGCAATCGCATGGTGCGCCTACGCCATTAAGTGAAACACCGAGCGACGAATCGAGAGGGTTTGCATAACTTTCTTGTGAGAACCCGGTGTTCCTGCGGTGAACATTCGGGGATCCATCGTCTGCTTCTAACTTTACGAGAGGTAACACACCATGGGACGCGAAACTACACTTTTCAAAAGCAAAGAACCGAAGTCACGAGCGGATGTCGTCAGTTTCCTGCACGATATTGCTAACCTAATCGAACAAGGTGGGGTAAAGCTTCGTCGTGGCAGCGACGAAATCCGGTTTGATTTGCCGGATCAACTAATCTTGGAACTGAAGCTCGAGGACGAGGAGAAGAGACACAAAGGTACTCAGCACAGCTTTGAAGTCGAATTGAAGTGGTACGACAATTCGGCACACGCCGGGCCGGTCGAGTTGGGCTAGGCAGATTTTAGGCAGCGTAACGTGCCATGTGCCGAGATGCCATTGTTTTCAATTGACTGAAACGAATTGCTTTAACATTAGTTTATTGTTAAAGCCTCTTGCAAAATGCAGGGGGCTTTTTTACTGCTTGTGATTTTTATAAATTTAATATATTGTTTTGTTAAATAATTTACAAAGGCAGTCTATCAATGAAAAAAGTTGCTATTGTGACAGGGGCAAGTCGCGGTATTGGTGCTGCGACGGCAAAATTGTTAGCCTCCCAAGGCTATGCCGTTTGTGTTAACTATGTCAATAATGACATTCGGGCGAACGAAGTTGTTCAACAGATTCTTGATAATGGTGGGCAAGCATTTTGCTGTAAAGCGGATGTTTCTATTGAGTCAGAGGTTGATCATTTATTCTCTGCCGTAAAGTAAAAATATGGCAAGGTTACATATTTAGTCAATAATGTCGGTATATTATTGGCTCAGTCCTCACTTTTGGACATCAGTTTGGCGCGATTTAAACAGGTGATAGAGACCAATGTCGGTAGTTGTTTTCTGTGCTCAAAGGCCTTCGTCAAACAATTTGAAGGCGATGATGGGGCGATTGTCAACGTCTCTTCATTGGCATCTAAGACGGGCTCGCCATTTGAATATATTGATTATGCTGCCTCGAAAGGTGCCGTGGATACGTTGACAAAAGGGCTGTCTTTGGAATTAGTCGGGAGAAATATCCGAGTCAATGGGGTGCGTCCGGGTTTTATCACCACCGATACGCCGATGGTGGAGAGCCCGACAGGGTTGAGCGCTTGGCACCACAAATACCGATGCGACGGGGTGGATCACCTGAAGAAGTGGCACAGGCCATTGTTTGGTTATTATCTGATAAAGCATCTTATGTGACGGGAACCTTTATTGATATTGCCGGCGGAAGATAGCTGATCAGTTTCCTATTAATATTCATTAATTACAATAAAAAAGAACCAATAATCCAATGAAAGAAAATTCCAGAAGAGAACTAAAAGTCAGGCAACAAGGCTGGGTAAGAACAGTCACCAAAAAACTGGTTGCCACCCATATCACCCCAAATCAAATTTCATTATCGAGTCTTGGTTTCTCAGCGTTAGCGGCAGGGTGTTTCTATTTATTTTCCATTACGTTAGATTGGTATTGGCTGATTCTTGCACCAATATTCGTTCAGATACGGTTATTGTGTAACCTCTTTGACGGGCTGGTTGCTGTTGAGGGTGGCAAGGGCACCCCGTCCGGGGAGCTATTCAACGATATCCCCGATCGGTTTGCCGATATCATGATTTTAATTGCTGTGGGGTATGCGACTTTATTACCATCAGGCATCTATTGGGGTTGGATAGCCGGTGTTTTGGCCATTCTCACCGCCTATGTCCGCACGCTCAGCGCCTGTCTGGGCGCACCGATGTCTTTTGTTGGTCCCATGGCAAAGCAACATCGCATGGCTGTAGTCACGGTGTCGTCACTGTTGGCCATTGTAGAGGATATGTTATTGAACTCACACTATGTGCTGTATATCGCTCTCGTTGTCATTGCGTTGGGCAGCTTGTTTACTTGTTATCGGCGAGCACGGCAAGCTTATCATTTTCTAGAAAATAACCCGACAGGTGAATAAATTATGATTGCTCATTTGCCCACACATTCCCTGATTATTATGGTGCTAATCCTACTGCTTTTGCTGTTAGGCTCATTGATCACGGCAATCAAAATTAAAAAGCATCCGGAGACTGATTACAGTGAATTAAAGCAGCGCGTCACTTCCTGGTGGTGGATGATCGGTATCTTATACGTTGCTTTTGTTTTTGATTTCATCATTATTTGTTTGGCGTTAATTAGTTTTCTCGCCCTAAAGGAGTTTTTTTCTATCGTGCCGCTTAGGCATGCTGACAGGAATGCCGTGTTTTGGGTGTATCTTTCCATTCCGATTCAATACTATTGGATAGCGACAGGTTGGTACACGATGTCGCTTATTTTTATTCCCGTGTATCTGTTTTTATTTATTCCCATGCGAATGGTCATCATAGGTGAGACAGCGGGTTTTATCCGTTCGGCAGCTACGCTGCATTGGGGAGCGATGCTATCTGTTTTTTCCCTAAGCCATTTGGCGATGCTGTCACAATTAAAAGACGTTCGCGTTGATGCCGGTGGCTTGGGTTTGGTGTTACTTGCCCTTTTGCTGACGCAGTTTAACGATGTTATGCAGTATGTTTGCGGCAAAACGTTTGGCAAGCGAAAAATTATCCCCAAAGTAAGCCCCGGTAAAACTTGGGAGGGCTTTATTGGTGGCATGCTGTGTACCACGGTATTTGCCATGTGCTTGGGGCCTTTTTTGAGTGTGATGACCGTTGGCAATAGTTTGATTGCCGGCTTATTGATTGCTATCGCCGGATTTTTTGGCGATGTGGTACTGTCTTCCGTCAAGCGCGATCTGGCCATTAAAGACAGTGGTCACTTAATTCCCGGTCATGGCGGGATATTGGACAGAATGGATAGCTTAACGTTTGCTGCACCGATTTTCTTTCACTACTATTATTACTATTTTGAGGCAACAACTTGTAATGCACTTTAAGAAAAAATTACGCTTTTTACCCAAAATATTATTTTTTGCCATTTTGGTCAAACCCCTGGTGTTATTCCTTTTGGGATTAAATGTTCGCGGTAAGAAAAATTTGCCGGGTGACGGAGCGATTATTGCCGCCAACCACAATAGCCACCTGGATACGCTGGTGTTGATGAGCCTATATCCCTTGTCTCAGATACATAAAGTGCGGCCCGTGGCAGCAGCCGACTACTTTTTCCGCAACCGCTATCTGAGTTGGTTTTCCTCACACGTGATCGGTGTAATTGCCCTGAAACGCGAAGGATTTACTCGCCCGGATGAATTGTTCGCCGAGTGCTACGATGCCCTTAATCATGGCGACGTTTTGATTATATATCCCGAAGGCAGCCGTGGTAAACCGGAACAGTTTGGGCGGGTAAAAAAGGGCATTTTCTACCTGCAAAATCAAAGCGAAAATAGACCTGACATCTATCCTGTCGTGCTGCGTGGTTTGGGTAACGCCCTGCCCAAAGGTGAGGCGTTACTGGTGCCGTTTAATTGTGATGTCATTATCGGCGAAAAACTATCTGAATGTGCTGATTTTGAAAGTTTCGGGGCTGAACTTTATCAGATTTATGAAAGATTGCTGGAAGAGTGTCTAACCAAGTAAAAGACACTGGCGTTGTAGTTATAGTGAAATGAATTAAAAACCGTTACAGCGTTACGCCGTCTCGCCGTAGCTATAGTACTGTCTTCGACGGCAAGCCTTGTAACAATTTTTAATTCACTTCACTATAGCTGGCTTTTTGCTTGAGCAAAATGATAAAAAATAGCAGAATAAGCGAGTTGGTACGAGAATTAGTACGATATAAGTAGGATAAGTGCAATGACAGATGTAATAAAAACAAAGGATCCGGCCGTAGCTGCTGAGAAAATTTCCGAAGCCCTCAACGGGTTTGAGTCTTATCTGCCAATATCTTGGCAGCCCTACTGGGAACAACTGCAAAGCATTCCGCTACTGGGTTTTTTCACCTTATTGGTACTGGGTTATGTGCTCGGTAAATTATTGGTTTTTGCCTTTTCAAAAGGGTTTGGTCGCATTGGCAGCGAAACGACTGATAAACTGGATGACAGATTGATCAGTAGGCTGAAAAAGCCACTGTTTCTGACTATTTTTTTTGTGTTTATCGGATTAGGTGTCAAAACACTGCCTATCTCTCCCGACACTGAAATTAACTTGCTCAGGATATTGGTCTCCATCATTTTGATTGTCTGGATGCTGCGAGGTTTTGATATCTTGGGAACACTGCTCGGTGGTTTATCCCGGGTTAAGGAAAAGTTCGATATTATCCAGCCCAAGACAATTCCCTTGTTTGAAATTATCGGCAAGGTGTTGATTATCGTTATTGGATCATATATCTTGTTGATTTTGTGGGGGATTGATCCAACGGCGTGGTTGGCATCGGCGGGTGTGATTGGCATTGCCGTCGGTTTTGCGGCCAAGGACTCTTTGGCCAATTTATTTTCCGGGTTTTTTATTTTGGTTGATTCGCCGTATAAACTGGGAGATTATATCAATTTAGACAGCGGCGAAAGGGGAGAAGTCACTCATGTTGGTTTGCGTTCAACCCGTATTCTGACCCGTGATGATGTACAAATTACGATACCTAACAATGTTATTGGCAACACAAAAATCGTTAATGAAAGTGGTGGCCACTGGGAAAATTGTCGAATCAGGATTAAAGTCGGTGTCGCCTACGGTACCGATCTGGAAACGGTGTGTCAGGTCTTAAAAGATATTGCTGTCGCTCATGAGTACGCCATTGAAGACCCAGAACCAAGGGTCAGGATGCGGGCGTTTGGTGCATCGGGTATTGACTTTGAATTGCTGTTGTGGATTCCCCAACCGGCCTTGCGGGGACGGGTTATCCATGAAATTAATATGGCCATCTATAATGAGTTCAATCGACTGGGCATAGAAATTCCGTACAGTAAGCGCGATGTTTATATTAAGCAGATGCCCAAAAATAACTAAAAGAGGTGCTCGGGGACTTCAATGAGTCAACTGGATAACCGTTTTCTCTTGGTTATGCTTGGTTATGCTTTTCGATTAGAAAAGCGCATACTTGGGATCTTTTGCCACAGAAAGAAATAAAAGATAATACTCATGCCGGCACTGGAAACTGACATGACCATAATCATAATTTGATAGCGCACGGCGACCAACGGATCGACACCCGATAAAATTTGTCCCGTCATCATACCGGGCAAAGCGACAACCCCTACTGCCAACAAAGCATTGACCTGTGGAATCATTGCGACTTTGAATGCAGTGTGTCTGGCAGCGGCAAACGACTCGGCATCGCGTATTTCCCCTTCAAAGCGTTCAATGGCCAGAGAGATACCGTTCATTGTCGCCGATAGAATCATGCCGGCTAAAGGAATGACAAATTTGGGCTCGTAAAATGGCTCGATATTTAACACAATGACAATACTCAAGATTAAATTAATCGCCGATGCCAGGCCCGTCGCCAGAAAAATCAAAGTAAAATTTTCCCAACTTTTATTGTTTGTATTGCGAAAAATGATGCTGACTGAGACGCTTAGCATAAACAACAAAATCAATACGCCCAACCACAAATGGTCATAGGTAAAGATAGAGACCAGAACATAGCCAATGACGATTAACTGTAGCAACATGCGTCCGGTTGCATAAGGCAGCTCAAACCGCTCACCGACCCACCGCCTATAGATGATGCCAACAAAGACTAATGGAATTAATAAAAAAGATAAATTAATCAGTGAGATGGTTTGCATGGTTTTTACCCAAGTCAGTCATGGGAATAGCGATAAGCCGCATTGTGTTTTACCGGTTTAATAATCTGTGGTGTTCGGCGATTTCTTCGTCACTCAGCGGTACTTCGGCAATCGAGATGTTCTTTTTCGCAATACTTTCCCTTTGGGCGTTTGATCGGGTATCGGTTTGCCGGGCAAATGACAGCCCTTCTTGTCCGCCCGTCATCGCTAGGTAAACCTGTGCCAAAATCTCCGAGTCCAGCAGTGCGCCGTGTAATTCGCGATTAAAGCTTGTAATTCCGTAACGCTTCGTCAACGCATCCAGACTTGCCCTGGCACCCGGGTGTTTTTTACGCGCCATCGCCAGCGTATCGGTCACCTGACAAATATCGGCAATGCGTTCTGTCCGTCCGAGAAGTTCCAATTCGTAGTCTAAAAAGCTGACGTCAAACACTGCGTTGTGGATAATTAATTCCGCCCCCCGAACAAAGTCAAGAAACTCGTCCATACAACCGGCCATGACAGGCTTATCTGCGAGAAACTCATTGCTGATACCGTGTATTGCGTAGGCACCCTGATCAACTTCGCGCTCAGGATTGATATATTGGTGATAATAGCTGCCCGTAATCTCGCGGTCATTCATTTCGACACAGCCAATTTCGATAATGCGATGTCCTTCTGCCGCCGGCATCCCCGTTGTTTCAGTATCCAGTACAATTCGTCTCATAGCGGCATTATAAAAGCTGAGCACGGTTTTTAAAAGCAAGATATGGTGAAATCGCAGGATTGACCGGTGACAGCTTCGTGGAGAATCGCCGGGACAATCACTTTTTAACAAGAAAATCGGGTATAATGAGGTCGTCAAATTTTCTATAGTCACGTTAACCAATTCAACAGAGGTAATTTATGTTTGAACAGCAATTTGAGAAAGTCAACAATCACAGTGGATTTATCGCGGCACTTGATCAGAGTGGTGGTAGTACGCCAAAGGCGCTAAAACTCTACGGTGTTGACGAGAGTGAGTATAATGGTGACGAGGAGATGTTTGCCAAAGTTCACGAGATGCGCACGCGGATTATAACCAACGAACATTTTAATGGTCATCGCGTGCTGGGTGCGATCCTGTTTGAAAACACGCTTGACCGTGACATTAAGGGCATGCCGAGCTCACAATACCTGTGGCAAGAAAAACAGGTTGTTCCTTTTTTAAAAGTAGATAAGGGATTGGCCGATGAAGCCAATGGCGTGCAGATGATGAATGCTATGCCCGGGCTGGATGCTCTGCTGGCGAAAGCCAAGGGGAAAGGCGTATTTGGTACCAAAATGCGCTCCGTCATCAAAAGTGCCAATATCGAAGGTATCAAAGCGGTTGTTGCCCAACAGTTTGAGGTTGGTAAGCAAATTATTGCCGCCGGTCTGGTACCGATTATCGAACCGGAAGTCGATATCCACGCGCCGGATAAAGCTGAAGCGGAGACATTACTCAAAGCCGATATATTGGCCGAATTGGATCAGTTGGGTGATGACCAAAACGTTATGTTAAAACTTACGCTGCCAACCGTTGTCAATTTTTACCGCGAATTGGTCGAACATCCTCGAGTTGTTCGCGTGGTTGCGCTATCGGGTGGCTATAGCCGTGAACAGGCCAACCGATTGCTAAAACAAAACGACGGTATTATCGCCAGTTTCTCTCGTGCACTTAGCGAGGGACTATCAGCCCAACAGAGCGATGCCGAATTCAGCCGCACCCTGGATGCTTCGATTGAGAGTATTTATCAGGCATCTTGCTAATAATTGCTACACCAAACCGAGAAATAGAAGTCGGACATCTCACCGGCTTCTATTTCATAATATTTCACCCATTGCATAACACAGTGTCGTAGCAAAAGTTAAGTTTGTTCGGATCGATGTGAATCGAAAAGGTGTGTTTTCCGCTTTTTGGTGTTAGAATGCCAGCCTTTTAGCGCTAATACGATTATTTTATGCGAATTGGTATATTACAGTGCGATGATGTCAGGTCGAGTCTAAGAGATAAGTTTGGCGAGTATCCCGACATGATCGAATCATATTTACGTCGGCAGAACGATAGTTATACTTTTACAACCTACAAAGCTCACAAGGGCATACTGCCGGCGTCTGAATACGAGTGCGATGCTTTTATCTTGACGGGTAGCCATCACAGCGTCTTTGATCCTGACGTTCTCTGGATCAATAGCTTGCAAACGTTTGTTATCAGGCTGCACAAGGCCGACATTAAGACATTTGGCATCTGTTTTGGTCATCAGCTGATTGCCGAGACGATGGGGGGTAAAGTTGAACGCGCCGACTACGGTTGGCAGGTAGGTGTTCACCAAGCGCAAGTACAGCAAACGGCATCTTTTATGCAGCCGGAAAAACAGGTGTTTAATATTGCCATGATGTGCGAAGACCAGATTCAAACCTTGCCAGAGTCTGCCACCGTCCTGGCCAGCAGTCCGCGCTGTGATTACATGATGCTGCAGTACGGAAAACACATGCTGAGCATCCAAGGGAGACCCGAATTCTCACAATCCTTTGCCAAAGCGCTGATTAACACCCGCCATCACGACTTTCCTCAAAAGAGGTTAGAGGCCGGGTTAACCGCTCTTGACGAAAAGCCGTTGGATAACGATTTGTTTTTTTCATGGGTCAATCATTTCTTGCGGACCGACTAAGTTGTTATTGTGACGCATTCGGTGAGCCGGGCATTTGTTGTGTCTAATCGGCATCAACACACCGACTATTTGTGCCCACTTTGTCTATCGCAAAAAACGCGGTTTTTCTTTGCTGATGGCAAAAATTATCAACATATTTACTATCGTTGTCTTCGTTGTGATTTGGTTTTTGTCGCTCCGCCTTGTCGTCTGGACTCTGTCGAGGAGAAAGCCCGTTATGATATGCACGACAACGATGAAAATGACACACGCTATGTTCAATTTTTAGCCCGTTTGGCAAACCCTATGCTACAACGTTTACTTCATCCGTCGCAAGGACTGGACTTTGGCAGCGGCACCAGCCAGGCGATGGCCAATTTTTTTTATCAAGCGGGACATAGCTGCCACCGTTATGATATTTATTATGCCCCCGAACACGAGCTGCTAAAACAACGCTATGATTTTATTGTTGCTTCGGAAGTCATCGAACACTTATACGAACCCAAAGGCGTTATCGAACAATGGCTGACAATGCTGCGACCCGATGGTTTGTTAGGCATTATGACGGGCTTGCGCTCAGAGACCACCGATTTTCCCAATTGGTGGTATAAAAATGACCCAACGCACGTTGCCTTATTTTCGCGGCAGACATTGGCGTACTTGGCAAAACAATACCATCTGACGTTTGTCTATCAGCACAAAAATGTTACGATTTTTCGCTTGCCAGAGACTGATTCAAGTAATAGTAGCGTCCCTTTGCCCTGATTAACGCCTCGTGTGTGCCGGATTCAACAATTCGTCCCTGATCGAGCACGAGAATTCGATCGGCATTTTTTACCGTTGATAATCGGTGCGCAATAACAATTGCCGTGCGATGTTTTAACAGCTCGTCCAAAGCCATTTGTACCAGATTTTCAGATTCGCTATCCAGTGCAGACGTCGCTTCGTCCAGAATAAGAATGGGGGCGTCCTTATACAGTGCTCTGGCAATGGCCAGACGTTGTTTTTGCCCACCGGACAAACGCTGTCCCGCTTCACCAATATAGCTGTTATAGCCGCCGTCCATTTCCAGAATAAACGATTCGGCCTGTGCCAATTGTGCTGATCTTTTAACTCGCTCCATGTTAATGGTTTGCGGTGTAGAACCATAAGCGATATTGTTTGTCACGGTGTCGTCGAACAAGACGGTATCTTGGCTGACGAAGGCAATTTGTTGCCTGAGTATATTCAAATCCATATCGCTGAGGTCGATATTATCCAAGGTAATTTGTCCGGCATTAATATCATAAAATCGCGGAATCAATGCCGCCAAAGAAGATTTACCGCTGCCGGATGGCCCAACCAGGGCAACGGTTTCCCCCGCTGCAATGTGCAAGTTAAAATCGTTCAAAATCAACTCATCGGCATAAGAAAATGCAACGTGCTTAAATTGTAATTCCCCGGAAAAGCGCGGTACGGCCATATCAGCGTTGCCATTAGCAATGACATGAGTTGTTTCCGTCTCTTCATCGAGGAAATTGAAAATTTCCTGGCTGGCAACCAAGCCCCGTTGGACAAATTCATTAATGCGCATCAATTTTTTGATAGGACTGGGCAGCAAACCCATCATAATAGTGTAGGATAGAAATTCTCCCGGTGTGAGGTTGCCAAACTTGGCTTCTCTGGCCAATAACCAAATAATCAGTGAAATAACACAGACAATCATTAACTCAATGATCGGTGTACTGGCGGAAGTAGCGACTTCACTTTTGATTGATGCGTTGCGGATTTGTTCGACGGAGCGGTTAAATTTTTTGGTTTCGTGCGCTTGACCAGCATAAACCTTGATGATTCTCTGACCCTTGATATTTTCATCCAGGACGTGATTCATATTGCCCATATTGCCTTGGATACGTTGAGCGAGCTTGCGTAACCGCTTGCTGATAACACGAACAACCAAGCCGATAATCGGCGCAAGCGCAAAAATAAGCAGGGTGAGTTTCCAATTTTGATAAAACAGATAGCTGAGCAGCACAATAACTAATATACCTTCTCGCACCAAGGTAATCACGGCGTTGGTTGCCGCATCGGTGACTTGTAATACGTCGTAGTTAAAGCGCGATAAGGTTTTACCGGTATTAACGCGGTCAAAATAACGGCTGGGTAAGCGCTGCAAATGAGAAAACATTTCCTTACGAATAACCAGAACAATGTCACTGGATATCCGCCGCATAGCATAGTTACTGATAAAAAAGCCGATGCCGCGAAAAAGTGTCACGACAACGAGAATGGCAATGGTTGCATAAATGGCTCCCATATCATTGTTGATAAAGCCCTCGTCGATAATGACTTTTAATTTTGAGGCGTAAATGGCATTGGTTGAAGAGTAAACGGCAGTCGCAATAACCATGATAACGACCATTGGCCAATAAGGCTTCACGTATCGGAGAAGGCGTAAATAAAGGTCTGTGGTATTTTTCAAAATCGTCTATTTTTCCTTGGCTGACTGGTTAATTCACTTATGTGGTTTGAGGACACGCCCTAGTATACCATTTGCAAGAACTGCTGGAAAATGGCCATTGGCGCAAGCATTTTTTCTGCCCTGTTTTTTCTTTGTCCATGTCGAAATAATTACAGTCTATCTGCTAAATTCATAGCCATTGCGAAAAATAAGTTATCAAGCACAGACAGTCCCTGTCCCTACACCCGGTAATTAGGTGAGGGACAAGCATGTTTGACGAAGATAGGTGATTTTGCCGGCCTGGTATCATTTCAATTTTGCCAGTTTCACGTAAACAAATTCCGCTTCCGCCACCTTGTCGAATTCACCGGACGTGTAGCGTTCAGCGATAACCTCGATATGAATGCTAATTGAGGTGTTGCCGATGCGATCAACTTGGGTGTAGAAATTGACCTTATCACCGATAAACACCGGTGCGATAAATTCGATATGATTGACCGCTTTGGTTACCGCTCGTTCATTGGTTTTCAGCGCTATACGCCGGGCAGGGACGGCACCGGCCAGATCGAGCTGTGCCAATATCCAACCGCCAAACACCTGACCTTGCATATTGGCATTAGCCGGTAACGGAATGAGTGATAGGGTCAACTCGGCATTATCTGTTATAATTTGTCTTTTCACGGTCTTATCTGTTTATTGCAATGGCGTTAGCACAATTTAAAGGATGGTTGCTGTCACACCCGATAGAGGCGATTATTATACTGGCTTTTTTGGGCTTTGTATTCCTCTTGTTGTTTTCTTTCGGCCGCTTAAAAGGCCATCTCGGCGAGCAAAAAGACCGCCTATACCGTTTTCAGCAACAATTGGACAATGACAACGATCAGCTAAAAATCGAGCTCGGTAAATTATCGCAATCCCTTAGTTTGCGCAGCGAACAATTGGCACATTTATCGCAGCAGCAGCACCAACAATTTCGCCAGGAAAGTGAGCTGCAAAAGAACACGGTAACACAGGCACTGGGCCAACTCACAGACAATTTACACCAGCAGCATCACCGATTGCGAGAAACCCATCATCACAGCCTGCTGGCGTTGCAAAAAATCATTGCCGAACAGTTAAAATCGCAAACCGAGCAGGTGCGCCACACAGTTGATAGCTTAAATAAAACCACGGAAAATCGTCTGAAGGACATCACAGGACACGTCAACCGGCAGCTTGAGCAAGGCTTTAACAAGACGCAAACGACGTTTACCGATATCCAAAAACGCCTGTCAATTATCGATGAGGCACAAAAACGCATTGATCACTTATCCACCAATGTCGTATCGCTGCAAAATGTGTTGACCGATAAAAAAACGCGCGGTGCGTTTGGGGAAATGCAGTTACAGACGATTGTTGAAAACGCACTTCCCCCGCAATTCGTCAATTTTCAATATACCCTGTCCAATAATAAGCGTGCCGATTGCATTATTCACCTGCCCGAACCGAACGGCGATATTGTCATCGATGCTAAATTTCCATTGGAATCCTACCGTCAGTTGGTCGATGAAAAACAAGAAACTACCGTTACCATTACACAAAATTTTAAAAAAGACATTAAAAAACACATTACCGATATTGCCGACAAATATATTCACCCGCCGGAAACGGCAGAATCGGCGATTCTATTTATTCCGGCCGAAGCGATTTTTGCCGAAATTCATGCCAATCACAGCGATTTAGTTGAATTCGCCCAACGCCACCAAGTGTGGCTAACGTCACCGACAACGCTGATGGCCATATTGGCAACGGCAAAATCGGTGATTAAAGACGATGCCACCCGACGCCAGGCTCACATTATGCGCGAACAATTACACCGCTTGCGCCTTGACTTTGAACGCTTCCAGAACCGCATGGACAACTTAGCCAAACACATTGACCAAGCTAATCGAGATGTTGCCGAAGTCAATACCTCGGCAACGAAAATCAGCAAGCACTTTCGACAAATTGAAGCAACGGACGAATGGACAAAGCCAGTCTTTCTTCATTCGAGTGCTGGACAAAATGAAGCTGAAAACGGCGATAACTACACGCTAACCAGCACTGACAACACAGCAAAGGAGTAGATTGATTATGTCTAATATTGTTAACAACATTGCCCAGCTGGTCGGCAACACGCCGATGTTCCACTCGCAGCTATTATCGACCAATAACTGTGATGTACTGTTGAAATTGGAATATTACAATCCTGCTTCCAGCGTTAAAGATCGTATCGCACTGAATATCATTGAAGCGGCCGAAGCTGACGGTACGCTGAAAAAGGGTGATGAGATTATAGAAGCCACTTCCGGCAATACGGGTATCGGGCTTGCCTGTATAGGTGCTGCCAAGGGCTATCGCGTCACGCTGATCATGCCGGAAAGTATGAGCATTGAGCGTCGAAAACTGCTAAAAGCTTACGGTGCCAATCTGGTACTGACAGACAAAGCATTGGGCATGAAGGGGGCCATTGACAAAGCGGAAGCACTGGCTGCGGGACGCGGCGATGCCTTTGTCGCCCGACAATTTGACAATCCGGCCAATCCGGCCGTTCACTATCGCACCACCGGCCCTGAAATCTGGACGCAAACCGAGGGCAATATTGATGCCTTTATTGCCGGCGTCGGCACCGGCGGAACGATTACCGGCGCGGGCAAATACCTCAAAGAACGCAATCCCAACATTCAAATTATCGCCGTCGAACCCGAACAATCACCAGTGCTATCGGGTGGTAGTCCTTCTCCACATCCCATCCAAGGGATTGGTGCAGGCTTTATTCCCGCCGTTTTAGACGTGCATATTTACGACGAGATTGTTACTGTTGACGCCGAAAAAGCCATGCAGACTGCCAGACAACTGGCCAAAACTGAGGGGCTGCTGGTTGGCATTTCGTCGGGAGCAATCGCTTGGGCTGCTCGTGAATACGCTAAGCGATATGCCAAACAGCACAGCGGCAAACGCATTGTCGCCATCGCACCGTCCTGTGGTGAACGCTACTTAAGTACGCCGCTGTTTGAAGCATAACTACATTTTTGCTGGTGTAACCGCCTTTGCTATTGTTAAAATACCGGCATTAACTTGAGAAATAACTTGTCGAGAGGCAATATGGCAAAACAGACATCACGATCATCACGCAAACCCATCGGTGAGCGCATTCAGAAAAAACTGGCCCATTTGGGCTTTGGTTCGCGTCGAGAGATCGAGCGTCTGATTGAGGCCGGTGAAGTCAAAGTCAATAACAAACCGGCAACACTGGGGCAACATCTCATTGGCAATGAACTGGTTCAGGTTAAAGGGCGCAAAGTTGTTTTGTCGGACATAAAAAGCGAGACAAGAACGCGGATTATTGCCTACCACAAACCGGTGGGCGTAATGTGCACTCGCAAGGACGAAAAAAATCGTCCCACCGTGTTCAAAGACTTGCCGCCGCTAAAAAATGGCCGTTGGGTTATGATTGGCCGCCTCGATGCCAATACTTCGGGATTGCTGTTGTTTACCAATAACGGCAAATTGGCCCACCAATTAATGCATCCAAGCAGTGAAATTGAACGCGATTATCTGGTTCGCGTTTTCGGTGAAGTAAACGAAGAAAAATTATCACTTCTTGAAAAAGGGCTGGAATTAGAGGACGGTATGGCGAATTTTGATAAAATTGTTGCCATCAGCCCCGATGAAGAAGCGATGAACAACCATTTTATCGTTACCCTGCGCGAGGGGCGGAACCGCGAAGTTCGACGCTTGTGGGAAGCGGTTGATTGCCAAGTGAGTCGCCTAAAACGGGTGCGCTACGGCAGTTACGAGATTCCCAAAACGCTAAGACAGGGCAAAACGGTAGAGCTCACCGCCCGTGAATGTGATAAACTGAGCAAGCTGCTAACCGACAAGCCAGCATCCTAATTATCTAATTACCCGATACAGTGCCAACAGTGGACATGCGACCAATACAATATTTTCTCTTTTCACTATGGGCTGCCGTCGTGGTAGGGTTTGTTCTCGGTGTCACGTTACCCATTGCCACGGTGGAAAAATTTGTATTTTTTGAAAATCAGTTTTCACTGCTGAGTTCGTTGATCGAATTGGCCAGCGAGCCGAACGGACAAAACATCCTGTTGCTGGTGATTATTACCGTGTTTACCTTTATTTTCCCCATTGCCAAACTGGCGACGATGTTTTTGCAAATCCGCCACTACGGTGAAAATTGGCAGAACCGCATGACCCGTTTTGTTGAAACACTGGGGCATTTTTCCATGCTCGATGTTTTTGTTATCGCACTGATGGTGCTGCTGTTAAAGCTACGTATTCTGGTTGACGTCATTATCCACGAAGGCTTTTACTGGTTCACTGCTTCAATTGTCATTAGCATTTTACTCAGTTTTACCATCAAATATTTAAGGAAGAAAGACGAACAAGATGGTCGACTGGCTGACGATTTGCCCCAGAAATAATGACGTGGGTTACAGTATAGTCGTGCCAAGAATTTTTCGGTACAAGGCGCATATTCGCAGACAGTCCCTCACCTAGCAACTTAGGTGAGGGACGGCAAGAAGATGCAACCATGCCCACTCGCGAGTGGAACAGGTAAACGCTGTAGCAAAAATCAAATTAGCTTCTCTGTTATATATGTTATAATCACGGTTTTTATTAACATTGAATATAACGAGAGGATAATTAGATGAGAAAATTATTACTAGCCGCGGTGGCTACCGGTCTTTTGGGTAGTGCCTACGCAGACAATTGGAATATGGCAACCCCTTATCCGGACAGCCAGTTTCACACGCAAAATATTAAGCAATTTGTCGCAGATGTTAAAAAGGCAACAGAGGGAAAAGTGGACATTATCTTACACTCAGGCGCTTCTCTGTACAAAGCCCCCGAGATTTTTAAAGCAGTGCGCAGCGGACAGGTAGAGCTAGGCGAATTATTGGTCTCCAGTTTAGGCAATGATAATCCGATTTTTAAAGTCGATACTTTGCCATTTGTTGCCACTGATTATGCCAGTGCTAAGAAACTGTGGGAAGCATCGCGCGACGCAATCACGACCGCTTTAGAGAAAAAAGGAGCGGTATTGTTGTACGCTATTCCTTGGCCGGGGCAAAATTTTTACTCAAAATCAGCCATCAATAATGCCGAGTATTTTAAGGGAAAAAAAGTGCGTTCCTACAATGCCACCACTGCCGAAGTCGCCACTAACTTAGGGGCCTCGCCAACGACCATCGAAGTGTCTAATATTCCCCAGGCTTTTTCTACCGGACAAATCGATGCCATGATAACTTCCAGTGCGACGGGTGTTTCTTCGCAGTCTTGGGACTTTGTCAGCCACTATACCAAAGTCAACGCTTGGCTGCCTAAGAACATGGTCTTTATCAATAAGAAAACCTGGCACCGCCTGGATGACGCCACCAAACAAGCTATTCTTCAGTCGGCAAAAGCGGCTGAAACAAGAGGATGGGCACTATCTGAACAGGTCAATGCGGAAAAGGAAAAAACCTTGGCAGATCACGGTATCAAGGTTTCAGATGCCAGCGCCGCCCTTAAGCAAAAGCTCAACGAAGTCGGTCAAAAAATGTCTGCCAAATGGCTGGAGACAACGGGCGAGGCGGGAAAAACAATTCTAGATGCCTACCATGCCAACTAATGTAACCATGCCAAAATAAACGTTAATCACAATTCACTTTTTAGTATAGTCATGCTAGAAATTTCCCGTTACAGCGTTTACCTGTTCCACTCACGAGTGGGCATGGTTGCATCTTCTTGCCGTACTTATCATACTGTCTGCGAATATGCGCCTTGTACCGAAAAATTCTTGGCACGACTATAGATCAATGGGGGGATGAGTGGTGTTTTCGTGACTCATCCCCTCGATTTTTCGTAACAAACCATGCAAGAAAAAATTAATCCCCTAACCAAGGCGCTACGGTTCAGTTATTTATCTGCAGGTATTCTGGCGGCGATATCTTTGGTCGTTATTATGCTGTTGGTGTTGGCACAAATTATTGCGCGCCAGTTCGGTAGTCATATCCCTTCGTCTGGTGATGTGATCGGCTTTTTGGTGGTTTGGGCTTCTTTTTTAGGGCTTGCCTACACCATGCATCACCAGCAGCATATCCGTGTCGAATTATTAATCGGACGATTGTCAAAGCAACCAAGGCATTGGCTAAACGTCGTCATCGGTGGATTGGCTTTTATCGTATTACTCACCTTTTCTTATTATGTTTTTTCACTGATATACGAGTCGATTGTGTATAACGATCAGACCGATGGTGAGGTTGCTATGCCGCTGTGGCTGGTACAGCTGCCGATGGGAATCGGTTGTGCTTTGTTTTGCTTATCGATGTTGGATTTTACCGTGACTCAATTGAGGAAAAAGGCACGAGTCATGGAAATAGATGTCTTGACTGAGGATTAATGATGGGGCAAATAGAAATTGCAGGCGTATTAATTGCCATTTTATTCCTCTCTTTGGCTTTGGGCCTATGGGTATCGCTGTCATTGCTATTGGTCGCTGTCAGCGGATATTGGCTCATTGGAAATGACAATTGGGGGCAAATCACGGCAACGATTGCTTGGGGTTCAGTGGCAAATTGGACGCTGGCACCTCTGCCGATGTTTATCTGGATGGGAGAAATTTTATTTCGTTCAGAGCTTTCCAAACATTTATTCGACGGTTTGTCAATATGGTTACACCGCGTTCCGGGCAGGCTCTTTCACGTCAATATCCTAAGCTGTGGCATTTTTGCTGCCGTTTCCGGATCCTCTGCCGCGACGGTTGCAACAGTGGGAAATATCACGCTGCCGCAGTTAAAAAGATTGGGTTATAAAGAGTCTTTTTCCATCGCCACGCTGGGTGGTTCCGGTACCTTGGGACTATTGATTCCTCCTTCCATTATGATGATTATTTACGGTGTTGCAGCTGAGGTTTCCGTAGCCCGTTTATTTATGGCCGGTGTATTTCCCGGATTGCTGCTGATTGGATTGTTTATGGGATTTACCATGGTTTACTGCACTATTTTCAAGGGTGCCGCCCCCGATGACAATCAAGTCAAAGCTAACAAATGGCAGGCGACCGTCAAACTCTTGCCTATATTCGTTTTGATTGCTGCTGTTTTGGGCTCCATATACGTTGGTTTTGCGACACCGATAGAAGCTTCTGCCCTGGGCGTTTTGGGTTCATTGATCATTACAAAGCTAGAAGGCAGCCTGACGTGGAAAACATTCACAGATGGCTTGATGGCAGCCGTTAAAACCACCTCAATGCTGATGTTTATCATTGTTGCAGCCAGCGTTTTAACCAATGCGATGGGATTTATTGGTCTGCCCAGAGCGTTAGCAGACTACGTGGCTGAACTCAATCTCAGCCCCGCCATGCTTATCGTCGCCTTGAGTATTGCCTTTATTATTTTAGGCTGTTTTTTAGATGGCATTTCCGTCATTTTATTGACTACCGCGACCATTATTCCACTGGTTGAATCGGCGGGCATTGACTTGATTTGGTTTGGCATTTACCTTGTGCTAACGGTTGAAATGTCGCAAATTACCCCACCTGTCGGATTTAATTTGTTTGTTTTACAGGCGCTAACCGGTAAGGATATTTTGAACATTGCAAAATATACACTACCTTTTTTCTGCCTGATGGCAGTTGCTATTTTACTGCTTTTTTGGTTTCCCCAAATCGCTACATGGCTACCCATGACGATGACAGAAAGATCCTAACGGAGTTGAGATAATGACAAAAAAACGCTGGACACTGAATGCCGATGTCGGTGAGGGTTGTGACGACACACTGATTATGCCGTTTTTGGATTGCGCTAATATTTGTTGCGGCATGCACGCCGGCAGCGAAGCGATTACGCAAAAAACCATAGCGCTTGCCGAGTCTTACAACGTAACCGTCGGTGCTCATCCAGGTTATGCCGATGCCGAGCATTTTGGTCGCTTGAGCCTTGACTTAACACCTGCGCAATTGCACGAGACACTGCATGCCCAAATCAGCCTACTTGACCAATTGAGCAAAAAATTGGCTTACGTCAAACCGCATGGTGCGCTCAATCACGATATGCTCAAAAATGACAGCATCTTTGCCAAAATTTGTGAGGTTACCGCAAGTATTAACCCCAACCTCGCCCTGATGGTACCCACTAATGCCCGCCAGGCCTCACAGCAGGCGATTGCCGATAAATATGGCCTAACCATTTGGTGGGAAGTTTTTGCCGACCGCGCCTACCAGCCGGATGGATTGCTGCGGCCGAGAAAGTACGACGATGCGGTTCACCGGGATAGCGAACGCATTGTCGAACAAATTCGCCGTATCCGTGATAGGGAAAGCATCGTTGCGGTTGACGGTACGGAAATCGATATTTCCACTGCCAGAACCATTTGTGTGCATGGGGATAACTCTGCATCGGTACAAGCTATCAGAAAGTTATCGGTATCGGAACACCAAAACCAGTGATGACGTTAACACTACGTGCTGTTTGTGCCGGAGAGGATGCAGTGATGTTCTATCTGCCCGAACCGGTTGCCAAAAACTATCCTGTTGTCCTCGCTAATCTAGCAAAGCAAGCAAAAAAACTGGGCGCCATTGATGTCGTTCCCGCCTATCACAGTTTGTTGGTCACTTTTAATCGTCGTGACCATTGTGCCGATGATTTTCATGTCGCTCTTAATGCCTATTTGGCAGACAATGAGCATAAGAATTGGCGAGTAACAAGGGCAAAAACCATACGCATTCCCGTTTGTTATGAAGGAGACTTTGCGCCTGATTTAGCCAGCGTCTCAAAGCAGCATGGCCTCAGTGAAACAGCAGTTATTGAACGCCATCTGGCTAACTGTTACCGTGTCTGTTGTTTGGGTTTTATTCCCGGCTTTGCTTTTTTGGGCTATGTCGATGACAGTATCGCCACACCGCGTCACACTAACCCAAGACCGCTGGTCGCAGGCGGCAGCGTCGGCATTGCCGGTAAACAAACGGGTGTTTATCCGACTGATTCGCCGGGCGGCTGGAATATTATCGGACGCACACCCCAAAGGCTCTATGCCCCGGAAAAGGGTCTGATTTCCTGCTTTGGGCTGGGCGACAGGGTGCAATTTTATCGCATCAGCGCAGATGAGTTTAAGGTTTGGGAAAATAAGTGAATACATTAGAAACACATTTTGTTATTCAACGCTTAGCGCCGATAACGCAGTACCAAGATCTGGGACGATTAGGGCATTTACACGAAGGCTTTAGCCACAGCGGCCCGATGGATGAATTAGCTTTTGCTATTAACAATCAATTACTGGGCAACCCACCCAATGCGACCCAATTAGAAATTGCCTTGGGTGGATTGCAACTTAAGTGTTTGGCAAACTGTACTATCGCTATTAGCGGCGCGTATGCCAAACCAACGTTAAATGGTAGGCCACTGGTTAATTTTTGTGCAGCGTCAATTACTGCAGGTGATGTGCTGGCTTTTGGCTTTGCTCAAATTGGAGTATTTTCTTATTTGGCCATTGCGGGGGGATTTTCACCCGAACCTTTTTTAGGCAGTCGTGCAACCACCAAGCGACTGCACATTTTCCCCGATGGCAAAGCACTTGGGGTTGGCAGCTATTTATCTGCTCCGGCAACCGTTCACACAAAGTTGCAAGGTGCACCCAGAGAAAGTTTACCTGATTATCGACACAGCGAATTGACTGTCATTCCGGCTTTTCAGTACCAACAATTCGAATCTGTCGCGCGTGATGGTTTGGTGAATCAATCGTTTAAAGTTGCCTCCGGTGACCGTATGGGTTCTCGCTTGATCGCACAAAAACCCATCCAGTGGACGGGTGGAGAGCTGTTATCAGAGGGACTGCTACCGGGAGCCATACAAATACCGCCGGATGGAAATCCCATCATTCTACAACGGGATGCACAATCGATTGGCGGTTATCCCAAAATAGGGCGATTGACCACTCAAGCGAGAATGCTGCTGGCGCAAAAGCAGCCAGGTGAAACAGTCACTTTTTGTTGGCTGAAAAGTTATAGTGAGATAGTTTAACTCCTACTACGGCGTAACACTGTACCGGGAAATTAGTGGCATGACTATAGTTGCTGGGTTGCGAAGCGGGCAGTAAGGGTAGGGAATTTTGAAGTTTTTTAACTTATTTGTTAAATAGTCTTGATTATCCTTGTTTTTATTTATAGAATTGAAGAATGAATGTTCATTCAAAAAAACAGAAAAAACGTCAACGCATTATCAATGCCGCCATTAAGCTGTTTGTTAAACACGGTATTCAGGGGACATCGATGCAGCAGTTGGCAAAAAAAGCCGAAGTTGCGACGGGCAGTCTTTATAACTACTTTGACAATAAGGAAAAATTACTCAATGACATTTTTCTGTTGCTTACTAAAGAAGACAAGCATTTTATTTCTACAGGTTATGACGATACCCAGTCTATAAAGGCGCGATTTGCTTACTTGGTAGAGCGCAATATTAGATTTAAACTGGCTTATCCCGATAAATTCGAATTTTTACACCGCTATGTTTATTCTCCCGCCATTATGCGGGCAGTACAAACCGGTACCTTTCCACCTAATGACCATCCGTTGATTGCCGTTATTGAAGACGGCAAGAAAGCCGGCTTGGTTAAGCCGGTGAGTAACGAGGAATTGATGTATTTTACCCTAAGCGGTGTTGCTGGTTTTTTGCGTTGGAAACGATTTACGCAACTACCTGTCACCGATAAAGACATTGATAAGCTAGTATCAATTGCATGGGATGCTGTTAAGATGTAAGAAGGCTTTGACAAACCTGGCGAGCAATTTGAATAAAATGCGGGTAATGGCTTCGGGTGTTTGCCATAGTACTTATTTTGTACGGCTTCTTATAGTGTTTTATGGGGAGAGAACCCGTTAGAGGAATTTGGAGAACTTGATGAAAATAAAACAATTAACTCAGGCGATTATCTTAGGGATTATGCTCGGCGGTTGTTCCCTCGCGCCCAACTACAGCCGACCCGATGTGCCGCTGGCGGAAAAATGGATTAACGTTGCCTTAAAAGAACAGCAGGATCAACAACTGAAGGCAGCCGAGTTGGGCTGGCGTGAATTTTTTCGTGATCCGCGCCTGCAGAAGCTGATTGAGACAGCCCTTGCCCATAACCACGACTTAAAAAAAGCGGCCCTCAATGTCGAACTCAGTCAAGCACAACATGGTATTGTCAGAGCCGACAGGCTGCCGACACTGGGTCTTAACGGCAGTTTTACCCGTGCCAAAAGCCGCGGCCTGATTAGCGAGCAGTACAAAGTTGGCCTGGGTATTAGCAACTTCGAGCTCGATTTCTTTGGACGCGTTAAAAGCCAGTCGGAAGCGGCACTGAATAAATACTTAGCAACCAAAGAAGCGCGCGATGCAGCTCAACTGAGTGTGATTAATGCCGTTGCCAAAACCTACTATCAATGGCGTGTTGCCAATGCGTTAAAAAACTTATCCAAGAAAACGCTGCACTCGCGACAAAAAAGTAGTCAGCTGATACAGCTGCGTTTTAAAGAGGGACTGGCATCGGGTATTGACGTATCGACGGCGCGCAGCAGTATTGAAACCGCGCGTTCTGACTATCAGCAACAGCTTCGCAATGCGCAACAGGCTGAAAACGCCTTGTCGATGTTAGTCGGTCAGCCGTTAACACAGCTGGATCTGCCCGAGGGTGCTTCACTGCTACAGCAATTTCCCGACAAGCGATTGTTTGCCGGTATTCCTTCTCAAATATTGCTCAAGCGCCCCGATATTCGCCAAGCTGAATACGCACTGAAAAGTGCCAACGCCAATATTGGCGCCGCGCGGGCCGCGATGTTCCCCATTATCAGCCTGACCGCCAGCACCGGCTATGCCAGTAATGCCCTTAGCAGCTTGTGGGATACGCCGAGCCGTCTGTGGTCGTTTGCGCCGACGATTAATTTTCCGCTGTTCGATATGGGTAAACGCAGAGCCAACGTCAAAGTAAGCGAAATCAATCAAAAAATAGTCATTGCCGATTATCAGAAAACCGTGCAAGCTGCTTTTCGGGATGTCAATGACGCACTGGTTGCCAGACAAACGCTAAGTGCACAGTATCAGGCCGAGAAAAAACGTCAAAAGGCAACGGCTCAAACGTTATCGCTGGTAAAATTACAATTGCAAGAGGGATTGGCAGACGGGCTGAATTTGCTTGATGCCAGACGCGCCGACTATGCTACCCGTCAGGGATTGTTGGCTACCCGACTGCAAATGCTTAACAACCGCGTTGATTTATACACCGCCTTGGGTGGTGGATTGGCAGAAACGAAACAACAACTCGTCACAACGGACAAACAATAACAACTGATAGAACATGATAATAAAAGCCCCCCAATCGCTTGCCAGTACCTTTTTTATTATTCTTTTAATGCTGGGTTTAAGTGCCTGTGACACCTCGACAACCAACGATAATGAGGCAGACGAGGCAGCAACCGAGGCCGTTATTCCGCCGAAAGTTGTTGCTTGGCTGGCGCTAACCGACGCTGAACAAACGCCGTCGCGGTTGCTGTCGGGACAAGTGATTGCGGCGGAATCAACGCCACTGAGTTTTGAAAGCAGTGGACAGATTCAAACGCTTGCCATCAATATCGGTGAAGCGTTCAAAAGCGGTCAAACTCTGGCAACTTTGGTGCCGACGAACTATCAACTGCAGATAAAAAAAGCACAGGCACAATTTGACAGTGCCGTTGCGACCCGCGATCGCGCCAGAAAAGAGGTGCGTCGCTACGAACGTTTGGTCAAATCGGCTGCCGTTTCGAAAAGTCAGCTGGATCATTTGCGGTTGCAACTCAAATCGGCTCAGGAAAATATCAATGCCGGCAAAGCACAACTCGACCTGGCAAAAAAACAACTAGACGACACGCAACTAATTGCGCCCTTTGACGGGGTGGTGACGCGGAAATTGGCTGAAGTAGGACAGCTGACCGGCCCGTCGTCACCGGTGCTGGTCGTCGAAGCCGCCAAGCCGCCTGAAGTCGTCATCGGTGTGCCCGAAAACCTGATCCAGAATTTAAGTATCGGTCAAACGGTCAGGGTTAATTTTCCAGCATTAACGCCACCGCTTGCCTTATCCGGCACGGTTGCGGAAATTTCAATACAGGCCAGTCTGGGTTCATTTCCCGTCAAGATTACCCTCGATGCACCGTCGAAAAATGTCAAATCGGGTATGACTGCCGAGGTTTTGTTACAGCAGCCAACGGATCAGGTAACGAATGCCGGGCGCTATTTTTATATCCCGCCACATAGCTTGGGTGCCGGTGAAAACGATAAGCACTTTGTCTATCGCATCGCTGACAAGCATGATGATTTACTATTGGAAAGAGTTCCGGTTACCGTTGCCGGCTTGGGCGGTGAAACACTACAAATCAGCGGTGATTTGCACGTTGGTGATAAATTGGTTCGCAGCGGTCTTGGTTTTTTACACGACGGGCAATCGGTTATTTTGATGGGTGAAGGTGCTAAACGCATCAATCCGTAAGAAGCAAACAGATGAGAATAAATCAATGAATCTATCGTTAATCGGTTTTCGTTATTTGCGCATTATTTTTGCCATTGTCGCTACGCTAATGATTTCAGGGGTTGTCAGTTACTTTAAATTGCCCGCTAACGAAGATCCCGCCATTATTATTCGCCAAGCACTGATCATCACCAAAAGTCCCGGGTTGTCAACGGAAAAGATTGAATTACTGGTGAGCAAACCCCTGGAACTGGCCATCCGCAAACGACCTGAAATTGAAAAAATCAATTCAACGTCGATGTCTGGGCAATCCATTATCATTGCTAAGGTGTACGATAAATATTTTGATTTGGACCAAATCTGGGATGATGTTCGCGACGAAATCGAACAAGTACGGTTGCCTGCCGGTACTTATCCTCCCTATATGAACGATAGCTTTGGTGACGTTTCCGTCATGACGGTGGCACTGGTTGCCGACGAAGGTTTTAGTGAAGCCGAGAAAACGACATTTGCCCAGGATATCCGCGATAGGCTGTATCGCATCACTGATACACAAAAAGTCAGTATCCTCGGCATACAAAATGAGCGTATCTACATTGATATTGAAAATGCTCAATTGGCCGAGACGGGGTATACCCCCAAGCAGCTGGCCGGGATGATTGCCGGACAAAACATTATTCAATCGGGTGGTGAAATTGATGTTAACGGCAATAAACTGGTTTTGCAGCCAACCGGGAATTTTACCGATATTGAGACCGTCAAAAACGCCTTGATTCCTCTGCAAAACGGTCGCGGCATGTTCGCTTTATCCGACGTTGCGACCATTTATCGCGCTCCGGTTGATCCACCGTATCAACCGGTCTTTTTCAATGGTGAGCCGGCACTGATGTTTGCCATCAATATGGATGAACGTGCCAATATTTTGGAATATACGCCCCGTGTGGAAACCACACTCAATCAAATAAACGCGGAACTACCTGCCGGCATGCATCTGGAAATTGCCACTAAACAAGCCGTTCAAGTTGAACACGCTGTTTACGGCGTAACAAAAAACGTTATTCAGACGCTGATTATCGTTCTCGTCGTCGTCATGCTGTTTTTAGGCGTGCGCACCGGTCTGATTGTCGGTTCGGTGATTCCTGCCGTTATGTTAATTTCGCTGGCGATTATGAATATTGGCGGCATGTCGTTGCAGCGCATGAGTTTGGCGACATTGATGATTGCCTTGGGGCTGTTGGTTGAAAACGGCATTGTCATCGCCGAAGATTTTCGTCAGCGTCTGGAGCGTGGAGAAAGTCGCAAGGACGCGCTTAAAAACGGCGGACGCTCTTTGGCGCTGCCGCTGCTGACTTCGTCGCTAACGACTATTTTGGTATTTTTACCGTTGATGCTGGCTGAACATGTCGCTGGTGAATATACGCGCTCTATTTCCATCGTCATTACCATTGTTTTAATGGTTTCCTGGTTACTTGCCATGATGGTCACCCCGACATTGTGTTACTACTTTATGAAAGTAAAATCTGCCGAACAGCGTCGGCGCCAGTTTTCCGTCTTTAACCCTATTCGCCGTATCTATGAGGTTAATCTCCGCTTGGTATTGCGTTTTCGCTGGTTATTTTTACTCGGTCTTGTTTTCTTATTGGTTGTTGCCGGGTGGCAAATGACCACCGTACCGAAGAAATTTTTCCCGGATTCGGATCGTACACAAATTCTGGTTTATTTAACGCAGGCACCACAAACTTCAATGCAAGAAACGACGCGATTGGTCAGGGATGCCTCACAATTACTGCTCAACAAGCAGCATTTTCCGCACATTGACAGCATCGCTGCTTACGGAGGGTTTGGTGGCCCACGCTTTGTTTTGTCGCTAACCCCTTTGATGCCGGCCGATAATCGCGGTTTTATGGTGCTTAACGTCGATGGTGTTGACAATATGGACAGTACCATTGCCGAGACGAGAAAATTGTTTGCAACCCGTTTTCCCGATGTCCAGGCTAAAGTTGTGCGCATGTTTTTAGGCCCCAGTGATGCCAATATATTGCAAATCCGCGTGTCCGGCCCCGATGCCAAGGTACTCTATCAAACGGCGAAACGCATCGAAAAATTGCTTGCCGAACAGCCTAATGCCGTTGATGTCAGCAATAACTGGGAAAGTCGCGTGACCGAGTTACAGGTCAACATCAATCAGCAACAAGCCAAAGCCGTTGGCATTACCTCTGCCGATATTGCCCAATCGCTACGGCTGTATTATTCGGGAACTGCCGTTTCCGTATTCCGTGAAGGGGATGAAAATCTGCCGATCATCTTGCGTGCGCCGAACAATGAACGCACCACCCTGAATCACCTGTACAGCAATAAAATTTATTCCAGTCAAACGCGAAAATCAATACCGTTGTCACAAATTGCCAGCATTGTACCGGTCAATACCTACTCGCATATTATGCGGGAGGATTTATCGCGCAGCATTTTAATTGAGGCTCGCAATACGCAATTTTCGTCGGAAGAGTTTAAACCTCGCATCGATAAAGCCATTCAAGCCATTGCCCAATCGTTGCCGCTTAACCATGAAATCACCTACGACGGGGCTATTCGACAATCGAAAGAAGCCCAAGCCGCTCTGATGGCTCATTTCCCGCTGTGTTTGGGTATTATTGTGATTTTGCTGATTGCCCAGTTTAACTCTTATCGCCGCGGTTTGATGGTGATGATGGCAATCCCTCTGATGATGGTCGGTGCCGTGCTGGGCTTAAAGGTTATGGGGGCAGAATTTGGCTTTATGGTGACACTGGGGCTGTATTCACTGGCCGGGATTATCGTCAATAACGCTATTGTCCTTATTGATCGTATCGATTTGGCTATTCGTCACGAAAAACCGGGTGACGATGAGCTCGATTTATTGGTCGATGCTTCGGTTAGACGCTTGCGGCCGATTATTATGAGTACCGTGACGACAATGTTCGGGTTAATGCCATTGATTATCAGCAAAGATCCGCTGTTTTACGGTATGGCGACGGTTATTGCTTTCGGTTTGGGTATCGGTGCCATTATCACACTGGGTTTTACGCCGGTGGTTTACACCTTGTTTTTCAAGACCAAACACGTGCCATAAATTAAGCGAAGCATCATTTGGCACCCGTTGCGGCGGTTTCGATATTATCTCAATGTTTCGTATAACGCCGACAACTCGGGGTAGTTTGTCTTACCGTTGGAAAAGACGGGGACTTCATCGATTACTTTGATAATTTTGGGCACGGCCAGTTTGGGGATATTCATTTGCTTGGAGGTTTGCTGTAGTCGTCTGCGTGTTAACTTGGTATCGGTTGTTAACAATACCAACTGTTCGCCTTTGCGTTTTTCGACCACACTGATAACGGCATGGTCGTTATCGGGGCTGGCCTGAATGGCCATTTGTTCGACGGTATCCAACGAAATCATTTCACCGGCCAATTTTGCAAACCGCTTGACACGGCCCTTTAGATACATAAAACCGTCTTGGTCATAATCGATGATATCACCCGTATCGTGAACGCGTTTACCGTTGACAACAGGAGGACGTTCCAGTACTCCGGGCTTATCGGCCCGAAGGTACCCCAACATAATGTTATCTGCACGAATAACCAACTTTCCCCCCGATTGGATTCCCTCTACCGGCACAACGTCAGATTCGATGCCCGGGATCAGAAAGCCAACCGTTCCCAGACGGTTGGCCATCGGCGTATTGGCTGCTATGACCGGTGCCGCTTCAGTCGCTCCATAGCCCTCGATAATACGAACACCGAATTTTTCATAATAGGTTTTCATCACTTCCGGTGACAGTTTTTCCGCACCGGCAATGATATAACGGATACCGTGCATATCGTATTGCTCAGCAAAACGGGCATAACCCGCCAAAAATGTCGATGTGCTGTATAAAACGGTACAGCCGTATTCGTAAATTCTTTCCGGGACAGTGCGATAATGCAGCGGGCTCGGGTAAAGGAAAGTACTGCTGCCCAAAGTTAACGGCAATATATTGGCACCCATCAAACCAAAAACGTGGAAGGTAGGCAAGCACGCCATAAATTTGTCTTGCGGTGTAAAGTCAAAAATTGCTTTTATTTGGGCGACGTTTGTCATCAAACTGTCGTGACTGTGGACAACACCTTTGGGCAAACCTTCCGTACCGGAAGTAAACAACACTACCGCCTCGTCATTCGCTGTCTGTTTGACAAGCGTTTGTTTGGGGAAATAGCGTTTGGTCAGTATGGTCAATTTATCGCTTGTCGTCACCTGTTTGCGCAAATCTTCCAGATAAACAATACGATAATCACCGAGGTCTGCAATTAATGCGTCTAACTCGCCTTTTTTAATAAATCGTTTGGATGTCAGAATGGTATCAACTTCAGTTGCAACCAAACCGGCAATAATCGCCCGACTACCGGCAGTATAGTTGATCATAACCGGTGTTTTTGCACTGTGAATCAGGGCATAAAAAACTAAAACACCGGCATTGCTGTTGGGCAGCATCAAGCCAATCCGTTTTTGTTTGTCGAATGCATTTAATCGACGGCGAAAAAGTACCGACAAGGAGACAGATTTTTTGACAAAATCACCGTAATTGAGCTCATCGCCCAATTCATCTTGATAAGCTAATTTATCGCTGCCGTGCACTTTTCGTGAAGCCAATAACATTTCAAATAAAGTGGTTTTCTCCCGCGACTCAACGATCATATTCATCATTAATTGATGCATTTGCTCCTTACCCTGTTCGCGGCGGTCTTCGTAAGGTAAAGCATCATCGACCGTTATCTTTGTCGGCGGGAAAATGGTTAGGCGTAATTTGGGAAAGGCACTCAAATTGAATAGTTGTCTCAGGCGGCTAAAATAACTGTATTGTGCCCCGCTAATTTGTACAGGAATAATGGTTGCCTGTGTTTTGAGTGCCGCGAACGCAGCGCCGGCGTAAAGCTTCATTAATGAGCCTGTTACCGTTACCCGTCCTTCTGGAAAAATGACCAACGGCTTACCGGTATTTAGGACGTTAATAACCCGGCGCATTGCCATCGGATGTTCGGGATCAACTTTTAAGTATTCGACACTGCGCAGGAATAGTTTAAAAAAGTAGCTGTTGGTACTTTCTCTGTGAACAACAAAGACCGGCTTTTCGGGAAGGAAAGCCGCCAGTAATATACCGTCTAAAAATGAGGAGTGGTTGGCAATAATCAGTGTTTTTTTACACCCGTGTTGTTTTCCACCCAAATACTCACCATTGATTTCAACGCGAAATAATAGTTGTATAACGAATTTGATCGTTTTTAGCAGCATTTTTAGTTCCTTGAATAAAAAACAGCGGATAGAATAACAGCTATTGTCTGTTTTTCCAAAGTGTAAAATAAAAAGCTTGAAAAAAGATTTAATTTTTTCGATGATTGTGCAATTCACCCTTGTCATTCTTAAAGGATGTAAATGAGGGTGTTGAGTACCATGCAACAAAGAAATTGTTATGAGCGGGTGTTTGTGTAAAGGTTTCTAGTAAAATAATTGCTTGGCTACTATATAGTCGTGCCAAGAATTTTTCGGTACAGGGCGCATATTTACAGACAGATACAAGTACTATAGTTACGGCAAGATGACGTAACGCTGTACCGGGAAATTAGTGGCATGACTATAGGTGTTTATCAAAGCCTTCTTATACACTATCGGTGATACTGCGGGCTGTATTTGGCGACAGCTTCCACTAACACGCTAACGTGCTCGGGTGGTACATCAGGTGTAATGCCGTGCCCTAAGTTAAATACGTGTCCTTGGCCCGGTGATACCGTTCCATAACTGGCTAGTACGTTTTGTACCTGTGTTTCTATCACTGTTGGTGTCGACAATAAAATATGCGGATTAAGGTTGCCCTGCAGGGCGAGTCGTTTACCGACTTGAGATTTGACATCGCCTAAATCGACCGTCCAGTCCAGTCCAATCCCGTCTGCACCTGATTGGACAAAGCCGTCTAAATTTCTCGCACCGCCCTTGGTAAATAGGACAACGGGAATAGTTTGACCGTCTTTCTGCCGGTGTAACCCGGCGACGATTTTGCTCATTCTATTCTGTGAGAACTCAATGTAGGCTTGCGGCGTTAACAGTCCTCCCCAGGTGTCAAAAATCATCAGTGCCTGGGCGCCTGCCTCAATTTGTGCGTTAAGATAGTTGGTGACGGCACAGGTCAGTTTGTCTAATAAATTATGCATTAAATCGGGGCGAGTGTAGAGCATTTTTTGTGCTTTGGGAAATCCTTTTTTGCTACCGGCACCTCCCTCAACCATATAGGTCGCCAGCGTCCAAGGAGAACCGGAAAAACCAATCAATGGTACGCGTCCGTCTAATTCGCGACGGATTGTAGTGACGGCATCCATGACATATTGTAGTTCTAGGTTGGCATCGATTGAGTGCAGTTGCTTAATATCCTCTTCGCTAGAGACAGTACGCTTAAACATAGGGCCTTCACCTGGCGTAAAATAGAGCCCTAAACCCATGGCATCGGGAATAGTGAGAATATCGGAAAATAAAATGGCGGCATCAAGACGATAACGCGCCAGCGGTTGTAGCGTTACCTCACAGGCTAAGTCGGCATGTTTACACAAATCCATAAAACCGCCGGCACGTTGTCGCGTTTTGCGATATTCGGGCAGATAGCGTCCCGCTTGACGCATCATCCATATCGGTGTGCGCTCGGTTGGCTGGCGAAGTAGTGCCTTAATAAAAATGTCGTTTTTTAATGTTTTCATTTTGCATTGATCAGGTTGAGAAGTCGGTTGTTAAACGGTCATTATTATAAGCATTTTGATTAGGAAATCATAAATTAACGACAAAATCTGTTTGAAATCTTTGACAACTGGCAAGGTCGCGTGTAATATCTTTGCCCTTATGTCTGACTTGCTACCCAAACGTATTAATCCGTGGTTGTTATACCGTCACCATGAGGTATTACAGGGCACGGTTGCTTTGGTTGATATGCCAAATTTGTTGGCTTCACAGCTTCGCAAGAAGGGCCATGCCGATGTTAGTCTGTCGGTCGTCAGGCGAGAAGATGGTCAAATTGTGCTAACAGGGCAAGCTGATGTCGCGTTGACTTTTGCCTGCCAGCGCTGTTTGCAGCCGCTGGAACACACCTTTGCGGTACCGTTTGAATTGGTACTCGTAAAATACGATAGTCAGCTTGAGTCAGTTAACGACGAGGATGACGCAATCGTTTGCGAAGAGTCGCTGCTACTTGCGCCACTTATTGAGCAAGAATTAATTTTAGCCTTACCTATGATTGTTAAACATGATAGCTGTAAGGCAATGTATGAATACACGGAGACGGACGAGGCCAAACACCAACGTCCCTTTGCAAATTTAAAAGATTTACTAAGTTAACAGGATAGTATAGTTTTTATATTATTTTTTTAGGAGTAGAACAATGGCTGTACAAAAAAGTCGAAAAACCCCCTCGAGACGCGGACACCGTCGTGGTCATGATAAGTTAGGTCACGCCACTTTATCCATTGATAAAACGACCGGTGAACTGCATCACCGCCATCATGTCACCAAAGATGGTTTTTACAAAGGTAAGCAAATCGTTGCGCCAAAGCCGGTTGCTGATGAAGAAAACGAAGTCGAATAGTCACAATACAATCGATTTCGATGGACAAAAGACTGGATAATAAGCCTGTTATTGCTATTGATGCAATGGGGGGGGATGCCGGGCCAGAGACCATTGTTTCGGCTGTTCGACTTGCTCTAAAGCGTGCGCCGGATATCCATCTGATTTTAGTTGGTGATCAGACCCGCATTCAGCAGGCCTTGCAGGCTAATAAACTGGCTAACCACACTCAAATAACCGTTCGACATACAACTGAGGTTATTCTTTCCGATGACTCGCCCGCTTCGGTGTTGCGGAATAAGAAGGACTCCTCCATGAGAGTTGCCATTGAATTGGTTGCTGGCGGTGAAGCAGATGCTTGCGTCAGTGCCGGTAATACCGGGGCTTTGATGGGATTGGCTCGCTACGTGTTGAAAATGCTGCCGGGGATTGACAGACCGGCAATCTGTACGACAGTACCCAACAAATTTGGACGTATTCATTGGCTGGATTTGGGGGCAAATGTCGACAGCAGTGCTGAACAGCTATTGCAATTTGCCGTTATGGGTAGTGCTTTATGTACCGTTGTCGACGGTATTGACAGGCCTGAAGTAGCTTTGCTCAATATCGGCTCAGAAGCGATAAAAGGTAACGAGCAGGTCAAAAAAGCAGCTGAACTGATTCAGGCCAGCCCACTCAACTATATTGGTTTTGCCGAGGGAAACGATATTTACAACGGTAAAGTCGATGTCATTGCCTGTGACGGTTTTGTTGGCAACGTGGCGTTAAAAACCAGCGAAGGTTTGGCGCATTTGATTGGGGATTTGTTAAAAGAAAACTTTACTCGCAACCTGCTGACTCGGTTGGCGGCTATCATTTCTCTGCCCGTGCTAAGGCGCGTTACCGGTAAAATTGATCCGGGAAAATACAATGGAGCATCCTTATTAGGTTTAAACGGCATTGTGATCAAAAGCCACGGTAGTGCCGATGCCCAATCTTTTGCCAATGCGATTCGTATCGCCGAGTTAGAAGTGCAAAAACAGCTGCCTTCACGGATTCGCGAGTTGCTGGCCAATTATCAGCAGAGTATCGAGGCGGTTGTTGCTCAAAAAGCTGAGGCTGAGGCCAGCCAGGCCGTTGAACAAACGGCAACTTTGTCCCCGTCATCGGGTTTTACTAACAAATAACGCCACATTGTCTATGAATTCTTTACGCAGCTATATTTCGGGCACCGGCAGTTATTTGCCGGCAAACGTTGTAACTAACGATGATCTGGCTCAGCGAGTCGATACTTCTGATGAGTGGATCTACGCTCGAACCGGTATTAGGCAGCGCTATTTTGCCGATCAGAATGAATCGACCAGTGATTTGGCTGAGCGAGCGGCAATTGCTGCGATATCCGATGCTCATTTGACACCATCGGATATCGGCTTAATTGTCGTTGCAACGACCACGCCGACGCATACGTTTCCCAGTGTAGCAACGGGTCTGCAGCGTCGTTTGAATACGCCGGTTTGTCCCGCTTTTGATATTCAGGCTGTCTGCGCGGGCTTTTCCTATGCCCTCGATGTTGCCGATAAATATGTCAAAAGCGGAGTTGCCAAACACGCTTTAGTGGTCGGGGCTGAGTGCATGTCGAAATTATTGAACTGGGAAGACCGCAATACCTGCGTGCTTTTTGGTGACGGTGCCGGCGCTGTAGTACTGAGTGCCAGAGACGATCACGAGGGTATCATTGCCAGCCGTCTGTTTGCCGATGGACAATACAAAGAACTTCTGTGGGTACCCAATGGTCCCTCTTGGAAAAAATCAGCTGATCCAGCCGACAATTATATGCAGATGAAGGGTTCCGAGGTGTTTAAAGTGGCGGTTTCTCAACTGCGTGATTTGGTGGCTCAGGTGCTGGAAGACTCACCCTATCAAACCGGTGATATCGACAAACTGGTACCGCACCAAGCCAACATCCGCATCATTAAATCGGTTGCTGAAAAACTCAAGCTGCCGATGGAAAAGGTTGTGACCACGGTGGATAAACACGCCAATACGTCGGCAGCGTCGGTTCCTCTGGCTTTGGATGATGCGGTAAAATCGGGGCAGATTCAACGCGGTGACCTGATTTTTATGGAAGCGTTTGGCGGTGGTTTTGCCTGGGGCGGCGCATTAGTGCGGTTCTAAAGCCTGATTGCTTCCACCCTCCCTTGCCAACTGCCTCGCCTGTGACAGTCGAAGGCGATAATCACCGATCATACTCAAAAAGCTTTCGCTACAGAACCCTCCACGATTTCGTCTAAATTTCGCGTATTTACTCCCTATTTGAGAGCCTCGCAAAATCACCTATAGTGAGATAGTTTTATTCCTACTATGGCACTATTTCACTATATGGTCATGCCAGAGATTTTCTGTTACAGCGTTCACCTGACCATTTATTAGTGGTCATGGCTGCATCGTCTCGTCGTATTACAATACTTGTATCTGCCTTTACCGACGCGCCTTGTATCAAAAGTTAATTCATAGCGCGCATATCGATTTCCCGCTACGACAAGTCGGCTGAGAAAAAAATTGCATCCCAGTGGATGAGTCGTTATGATGAGCGTGTATTTTTAACTGAGTAATGAGTGTTGATTGAAAAATGAATAAAAATTATCGTGTAAATAAAATCCTCTTGTTAGTAATGGCTGCTTTTTTTACTTCGCTGGCACAGGCGCACAGTGTTCAAGGAGGCGGCTTTATCGATGGGTTGGCGCATCCGGTGTTTGGTACGGATCACTTGCTCGCCATGGTCGCTGTTGGTATACTCAGCGTACAAATCGGCGGTAGGGCGATTTGGCTGGTACCGGCTGCATTTGTGACCGTCATGTTGATCGGTGGTATCTGGGGCATTTATCAGCTGCCATTTTTCGAAGGATCAGTGGAAATTGGCATTGCGGCATCGGTGTTACTGCTGGGCATTGCTTTGGCTTTTGATAAAAAGTTACCCATTGTTTTATCGATGTTATTTGTCGGTTTTTTTGCTGTTTTTCACGGCTACGCCCACGGTCAAGAAATGCCCGGTCTCGCCGAAGCATACAAATATACCGCCGGGTTTGTGATTTCCACTATTTTACTGCATATTACCGGTGTTATTATCGGTGAGGTTGCCTGTCGCATTAGAAACGGAGAGCCGTTGTTGCGCTACTTGGGGGCGGGTTTTGCCGGTGTCGGGTTTGCGATACTATTTGGCATATAAGAAATCTGACAAATTAACTGTACTATAGGAAATAAATCGAACGTTATGATACAAAAAATGGCTGTTGTTTTCCCTGGTCAGGGCTCGCAATCGGTCGGTATGGTTGCCGATCTTTACGAAGCATTTCCCATTGTTCGCGATACTTATCAAGAAGCATCGGATGCTCTGGGTTTTGACTTGTGGCAACTGAGTAAAGACGGTCCGGCCGAGACGCTCAATCAAACGGTTAATACCCAGCCGGCAGTACTAGTCGCCGGGGTTGCTTGCTGGCGGGTCCTGCAAGAAAAACGTACTTTGACCCCCGATTACTTTGCAGGACATAGCTTAGGCGAATACGCTGCTTTGGTGGCTGCCGGGCAGTTGGCCTTCGTTGATGCCGTTCGCTTGGCAAGACAACGAGCCCAAGCAATGCAATCGGCCGTTCCCGCCGGTGTTGGTGCAATGGCGGCCATTCTGGGTCTCGATAGCAAAACCATTGATGCCATTTGTCTGGATGTTTCAGGGGATGATGGGAGAGTTTGGTCTGCCAACGATAATGCGCCGGGGCAAATTGTTATCGCTGGACATAAAGCGGCTGTCGATAAGGCTTGCGAAGCGTTAAAATCGGCAGGAGCAAAGCGCGCTCTACCGCTGCCGGTCTCGGTTCCTTCGCATTGTCCGTTAATGCAGCCTGCGGCTGATAAGATGAAACAAGCCCTTATGGCAGTCAAATGGTCATCTGCCTCGGTGCCTGTTATCCACAACAGCGATGTCTTGCCGCACCAAACTACGGGTGATATTGTCACGGCATTAACGGAACAATTAATCAAGCCGGTCAGATGGGTTGATACCATTCGCTATTTTAAGGCTAACAACGTTGGTACAATTATTGAAGTAGGCCCCCGTAAGGTACTGGCGGGTTTGAACAAGCGCATAGAGAGAGATATGGTTGCCAAATCGCTATTCGATATGACATCATTAAACGATGTGTTAGGCTGGTTAGATCAATCGTAAGGAATAAAAAATGAATAATATGACAGATAAAATAGTGTTGATTACAGGTGCAAGTCGTGGCATTGGCGCAGCGATTTTGCAAGTAATGTTGCAAACGGGGGCGACCGTCATCGGAACAGCTACTTCTCAGGGTGGGGCAGATGCCATTACCTCAGCCATTGAATCGGCAGGTGCCAAGGGTAGCGGTATGGTGCTCAATGTTTCGGATGCAAACTCCATAGCTGCTTGCCTAAAACGCATTGCCGATGATTTCGGCGGTATCAGTGTGTTGGTTAACAATGCCGGGATTACGCGAGACAATTTGTTGATGCGCATGCGCGATGAAGAATGGGATGATGTGATTAACACAGATCTAACATCCGTTTATCGTCTATCAAAAGGCGTGCTGCGCCCGATGATGAAACAACGATTTGGGCGGATTATCAATATTGCTTCGGTTGTCGGTGTATCGGGAAATCCCGGACAAGCCAACTATGCTGCTGCCAAGGCAGGGATTATTGGCTTTAGCAAGTCGTTGGCACGTGAAGTGGCCTCACGTGGCATTACCGTCAACACCATTGCGCCAGGATTTATTCGCACCGATATGACCGATGCGTTGCCTGAAGAACAAAAAAAGGCGTTGTCTGCCAATATCCCGGCTGCTAAGTTGGGTGAAGTCGAAGATATTGCTTATGCAGTACGCTTTTTGGCTTCGACAGAGGCGGGTTACATTACCGGTGAAACGTTACACGTTAACGGCGGTATGTATATGAGTTAGGCTTATCTTTTTGTCTTTATTGTTCTTTTTACATTCCCGGAATGTCCGTCAACGGACAAATAAAAAAATGATGGCACAACGGGGCTGTTTTCTTTACAATATGACCAACTTACTACTAATTTTTTTATAACATATCGAGGAACAACACAAATGAGTAATATTGAAGAGCGCGTTAAGAAAGTTATCGCTGAAAGATTGAGCGTTGACGAGGGGAGCATAAAAAATGAATCTCACTTTATTGATGATTTGGGTGCAGACTCTCTGGATTTAGTCGAATTAGTCATGGATTTTGAGACTGAATTTGACATTACTATCGAAGATGAAGATGCAGAAAAAATCACATCAGTTCAGTCTGCCATCGATCAAATCAATGCAAGCATCGGTTAATCGAACGATTATACCGACACGAGTTTAATGAAAACAAAAGCAGACTAGCAACACTAGTCTGCTTTTGTTTTTCAAATCAGCACAGTAAGTTATCGTTTAAAAAGGTGAGTTTATGAGAAGACGCGTGGTCATTACTGGTGTGGGGGCGGTGACGCCTATTGCCAACAGTGCCAATGAGACTTGGGAAGGTTTGTTAGCAGGTAAAAGTGGTATTGCAACTATTGCAGCTTATGACGCCAGTCGGCTGTCGGTAACTTTTTGTGGAGAGATTAAGAACTTTACACCAGAGCCTGTCATCAGTGCCAGAGAAGCAAGAAAAATCGATCCATTTATTCAATACGCACTGGTTGCGGCCGACGAAGCGATTCGTGATGCGGCGATTACCATTGATGCACACAATACTGAGCGTACCGGGATTATCGTTGGTGCCGGTATTGGCGGTCTTTCCGGCATTACTGAAGGCCACAAAATTTTTCTCGACAGAGGCCCTCGTCGCGTTACGCCGTTTTACGTGCCCCGCAGTATCATTAATATGGCGGCCGGCCATATTTCCATGCGCTTTGGCATTAAGGGACCTAGTCTGGCGACGGCGACGGCGTGCACGTCCGGGACGCACAGCATTGGACAAGCAACGCGAATGATTCAATACGGTGATGCCGATGTTATGATTGCCGGTGGTACCGAAATGTCTTCTTGTGAGATGGGTGTTGCCGGGTTTGCGGCGGCAAAGGCTTTATCGACCCGCAATGATGATCCTGCCGGTGCCAGTCGTCCCTGGGATAAGGATCGCGATGGATTTGTTCTTGCCGATGCTGCCGGTATTGTGGTGTTGGAAGAATTGGAAGCGGCTAAGGCACGCGGTGCCAATATTTATGCCGAAATTATCGGTTTTGGCATGAGCAGTGATGCCTACCATATCACTATGCCACCGGCTGATGGTGACGGTGCTTACCGATCGATGCGCAATACTCTGGCCGATGCAAACATTGATGCCGGCCAAGTTGACTACATCAATGCTCATGGTACGTCGACACCTCTGGGTGACGGTGCCGAGTTTACGGCGGTAAAACGCCTGCTCGGCAACCAAGCCGAAAATGTTAAAATGAGTTCGACGAAATCAATGACAGGGCACGCCTTAGGCGCCGCTGGTGCCATTGAAGCGATTTTTACCGCCCTGGCAGTTAAAAATGGCATTGCTCCACCAACCATCAATCTCGACAATCCCGAACCTGAATTTAGTGGTATTGATTTAATCCCGCACACCGCAAAAGCTTTTGATATTCGTTATGCGCTGTCTAATTCTTTTGGTTTCGGTGGTACCAACGGTTCATTATTGCTTAAAAAATATGACGAATAATGTAAGGGCGTACTATTTTCATTGCTGCAATGGCGCGCCTGTTTAATCGGTCGATGCAACAGGTAGCGTTAGTCGGAAGGTTTGTATGTATCGACTGTTGATACGCTCGTTGATGATTGCTGGCCTGTTAGTCGCTGTCGCGGGTATTTTTTTGTTTTTTGACTACCAACGTTTTTTAAAAACACCAATAACGACTGACAACAGCTCCGAAACGTTTACCGTACAATCCGGCGATACGGTTGCCCAGTTAATAAAAAAGTTCCCGGCCAGCGGTATTTTATTGGCACAAAGATCACCGCTGGCCGATATGTTGGGTCCTTATTATTTTCGCCACCTGGCGGGTTCATCCGGCAAAGATTCACAAATAAAGGTAGGTGAATACCGGCTTGAAGCAGGGATGAAACCAATTGATTTTCTCAATGCCTTGGTCAGTGGTAAGACGATAACGTACAAAATAACATTTTTAGAAGGGTGGACCTTTAAGCAGATGCGAAAACACTTAAAAGAAAATCCCCATATTGAACAAACACTGACCTATGTGCCCGATAAAGAGATCATGTCGGCATTGGGGTTTCAATCGATGTCTTGCGAAGGGCAGTTTTTCCCCGATACTTATCGGTTTTCTAACCACACGAAAGACAGTGAAATTTTGACAAGAGCGCATCAACAGATGCGTAAAAATCTCGATAAGGCGTGGCAATCGCGCAGCGACAAGACTCAGCTAAAGTCACCGTATGAGATGCTGATTCTGGCTTCTATTATCGAAAAGGAAACGGGCATTGATACTGAACGCCGGCAAGTGTCCGGTGTGTTTCACCGCCGTCTGAAAAAGGGGATGTATCTGCAAACCGACCCGACCGTTGCTTACGGCATGGGTGATAAGTACAAAGGCAGGATTTACCGTAGTGATTTAAGAAGAGATACACCGTATAATACCTATACGCGCAAAGGTCTGCCGCCGACACCGATAGCCATGCCGGGCATGGCATCACTACTGGCGGCAGGGCAGCCCGATAGCGGAGAGTCTCTGTATTTTGTCGCTGACGGCAAGGGCGGGCACGCGTTTTCGAATACCTACAAGGAACACCGAAAGGCAGTCAAGGCTTATCGCCAATTGAAAAATCAGGCGGAGCAAGCCGGTCAAGATGAAGAAGACGACTAGCAATTAGCATAGCAATCGATATGAAGAGTAGTGTAGGCAAATTTATTACCTTTGACGGGATTGACGGGGCGGGGAAAACGACGCAAATCAATCTGTTGGCTGACTATTTGTCGGCGGCGGGAAAAACGGTTTACACCACTCGGGAACCCGGGGGTACCTTATTGTCCGAGCACATTCGCGAATTACTCTTGTCAACAAACCATAAGATGGCAGCCACCACTGAATTATTATTGATGTTTGCTGCCCGTGCCGAGCATATCGAGGCTGTATTGCGCCCCAAAGTATTGGCAGGTGATTGGGTTATCTGCTCGCGTTTTACCGACGCGACAATGGCTTATCAAGGTTATGCTCGCGGTGTTGATCTGCATAAAATTGAACAAATCGCCAGCGTTGTGCACGGTGATTTTAACCCTGACATCAGCATATTTTTAGATTTGCCGGCAGAAGAGGCAGCGGCGCGCCGCAATCAGCGTGGTGAGGTCATTGATCGCTTTGAAGCCGAGGATATTGCCTTTATGAAAGCCGTGCGCGACGGTTATTTGGCCATTGCACGCCAAGAGCCAAGGCGCTGTAAGGTAATTGATGCCCGGCAGTCGGCAGACGACATTCAGCAGGCTATTCGTACGGAGGTTATGGCGCATGAGTGCAGATAGGTACGGCTATCCCTGGCATGAAAGGGTACAAGCGCACGTTGCTGCACAGCTTGCGGAAGGTCGAATGCCGCATGCCTTGTTATTTCGTCGTCGTCCGTATTTTTATGACCGTCATCTCGGTTATCAGATTGCCAAATTGTTGTTGTGTAATGAGATGACGGCGTGTAATCGCTGTAAACACTGTCGCTTGGTTGACAGTGTGACACATCCTAACTTATTGGTGTTTAATGTCTTTGACGACAAAGTCGGCATTGATGATATTCGTGCTTTGGAGCAGCAAATGTGGCAGACAGCCGTTTTTGACAAGCCTAAAGTTGCCTTTATTCACGGTATTGATCGACTAAGTATCGGGGCGCAAAATGCCCTGTTAAAAACACTGGAAGAACCGCCGGAAAATGCCTTCTTCATTCTTTCTGTAGACAATATTTCTTCGCTGCCGCAGACAATTATCAGTCGAGTTCAGTTGATAAAACACCAACGGGTGGTACCGACAGTAGTAACGGAATGGCTGAAACAACAGCTAATAGGTACTCACACGATGCCGCTCGATAATCGTATTGTCGATAACGATAATGATATTGCCAATATGGCAGCATTGGCAGGTTTTGCTCCTCAACGTGCTTTAGAGCTGCTTAGTTCAGGTGAAAAAGTTGCAGAATTAAAAGCGGAAAAGCAACGCGTTGCCAATTTTATTGCCGGAAAAATAGGTGTTAACGCCGTTGTTGACAAGATGGATAACAAAGATTGGGATGCTCAGTTATCGCGTTATATCGGTTATGTTGATCGTTTGATTCAGCGCCTGTTTGAATGCTTGAGTGTTGTGTCGAGAGACGATAGCGAAAGCCATAATGGTGAAAAAGATAACATACCGATGTGGCAGGGTGTCTCGATGGTATCACTGTATCGTTTACGAGATAGTTTGTTGGAGATGCGTAGGTTGACGACGCGAAACGTTAATATGACACTACAGTTAAAGAGTTGTCTGGGCGATTGGCAACAGAAGCGGACGGCACAACCATTACGTAAAGAACGGATGAAATGACAATCGACGATAAATACAAGACATTAGCGCAGTATGGTATTTTAATAATCAACTGCCGCGATGATAGTGAGTTATACGACAGCTACATGCCGTTTATCAAGGGAGGCGGTGTGTTTGTTTTTTGTGACAACAATTATCAATTGCATGACGAATTGTTTTTGCTGATTAGTTTGCCCGATAGCGATCAAATTTTTGCCGTTGCCGGTCAAGTTGTCTGGATAACTGCCGGGGAAAAAATGGGAAAATACATCGCTGGGGTTGGCGTGCAAATGCTAGGCGAAGAAGGCGAAAAATTGAATCAGGCGGTGATATCGCTTTTGGGCGAACAAATCAATTCGCCGTTACCAACGGCGACAATGTAAGAGGAGATTCTGTCACATGTTTATTGATTCACACTGTCACTTGCACATGCTGGCTTGGCACGATGACAAGCCGATTGCCATCGAAGACATAATCGCTGATGCAAAGCGCAACGACATTGAAAAGATGTTATGCGTGGCGGTTGAGACAGCCGATTGGCAAGCAATGAAGGATTTGTGCTTACCGTATACTGATAAAATAGTCCTAAGTGCCGGTATCCATCCATGCTATGTTGAGGAAGACCAAAATTTTACCGTCCTGGAAGCGCAAGCAAAGGATGATCGGGTCGTTGCCATTGGTGAAACCGGTCTCGATTATTTTTATTGTCAAGACGAAGTGATTAAACAAAAACAGCGCCATAGTTTTGCCAGACAAATCAATTTGTCAGCACGACTAGATAAGCCCGTTATTGTCCATACACGAGCAGCCCGTCGGGATACGATTGCCGTGATGCAATCTGAAAACGCGGAAAGAGGGCGTGGTGTGATGCATTGTTTTACGGAAACCATAGAAATGGCAAAACAGGCCCTTGATTTGGGTTTTTATATTTCATTTTCGGGTATTTTGACCTTTAAAAATGCGGCACAAATTAGAGAAGTTTGTCGCTATGTACCGCTTGAGCGCATTTTAATTGAAACGGACTCTCCCTACTTGGCACCCGTGCCCCATCGGGGAAAAATCAATCGTCCGTATTGGGTACCGTGTGTTGCTGAACGAGTTGCCGAAATAAAAAATTTGACTATAGAGGAGGTTGCCAGTGCCACTAGCGGCAATTTCTATCGCTTGTTTAAAAAGGCCGCTTAGCACTTATTGACGTTAAGTTTTTTATTTGATTTATCATTTTAATTGATAGACAAATTGCACTTATATGATATAGTCAGATGCGTAGAAAAACACCAAGGTGTATGCCTTGCATACTAATTGCTTTGAGCAGTGCTTAGGTGTTATTTGCTAGACAAATAGTTATTTCAAATAATTAATTAGATCTTAATGAGGTATTATCAATGAAGAGAAGAAATTTTCTAAAAACAGCAGGTGTTGCAGCAGCTGCAACCGCCGCAACTACTTCGGTGGCTCGTGCGGAAAATAAAAAAGTTTATCAGTGGAAAATGGTGACTACTTGGCCAAAAAACTTTCCCGGGTTAGGTACAGGAGCCAATTATTTTGCCAAAAAAATAAAAGAGATGACAAATGGCGAAATTGAGGTTACTGTCTATGGTGCCGGTGAGTTGGTGCCTGCATTGGAGACCTTTGATGCAGTTTCAAATGGAACGGCACAGATAGGGCATGCTGCAGCTTATTACTGGAAGGGCAAGAGTGAAGCTGCACAGTTTTTCTCTACCGTACCTTTTGGCCTAACCGCCCAAGAAATGAACAGTTGGTTATATCATGGCGGTGGCATGGAACTTTGGACCGAAATTTATGCACCGTTTAATTTGGTTCCTGCTGCGGCCGGAAATACCGGTGTACAAATGGCGGGTTGGTTTAATAAAGAAATTAATTCGGTTGAAGATTTAAAAGGTTTAAAAATGCGAATCCCCGGTTTGGGTGGTGAAGTCTTGAAACGTTTGGGCGGCACACCGGTGTCACTACCCGGCGGTGAAATATTTACTTCACTGCAATCCGGTGCTATTGATGCAACTGAATTTGTCGGACCGTATAATGACTTAGCATTTGGTTTGTATAAGGCAGCTAAGTATTATTACTACCCGGGTTGGCATGAGCCTGGCACAACGTTGGAAACTTTCTTTAATAAACAAGCGGTTGAATCTCTTCCTAAGCGTTTGCAGCTGCTGTTGATGGATGCTGCGCGAATTGCTAACCAAGATATGCTATCAGAATTTAGCGCGCGCAACGGTGCTGCTTTGGATGCCTTGGTAAATAAGCACGGTGTTCAATTGAAAAAATTACCTGATGATACCTTACTGCAACTTAAGAAAGTATCGGAGGAAGTTATTGCCGAATTGGCTGAGAAAGATGAAACAGTGAAGAAAGTTTACGATTCTTATCAGTCATTTAAGAATAAAGCCACTGACTATGCTGAAATTTCTGAGCGTGCTTATCTCAATGCACGGGCGTTAAAGTAAGTCTTTTTACCGTGCTGCCGTATTCTCACTCGATTATCGATCGAGCGGGAATGCGGTGCGGTTTGGTTTTCTCTGTCTTAAGTCGCAGTCGGCATCGATTGTTCAATCAACTGTAAGTAGCGACTAATCGCACCTTGATTTTCCGAGAGAAAGTGTTTGGCATTTTGCCCAATAATGGATAACTCACTTCTAGAGTTAAAGAGTTGCTCGATAGGCGTGACGATGATGGCATTTTTATCTTTCATCTTGTTAATCAAAGAGTCAAAGTTGAAATAGTACTCACCAATCAAACAGGGTGTGGCGAACAGCGCTGCTTCCAGCGGGTTATGTCCGCCGTGGGGAACAAAAGATCCACCAATAACGGCAAAGTCTGCCAAAGCGTAAAAATAGAGTAATTCACCTAAGGTATCAACAATCAGTACGTGTTTGTTAGTCGCCGGTATTTTGCTGTCTTGTGAATAGTAAAGAGCTGAAACGTTGTTCGATTGGCATATGGTCATGACCTCTCTGCTGCGCTCAGGATGGCGTGGTGCAATGACCAATCGGTGCGTATTGGCATAACTGCTGTTTTGAAAAGCGCGTAAAATAACCTCATCTTCGCCTTTATGAGTGCTTGCAATCAGCACGAAGGGGTGTTGTCCCAACCGTCGTTTCAGGTACAACTGCTTGCTTAACAGATCAGTTGGTATTGGTAGATCAAACTTGATATTTCCCACCGTGATGGCTTTTGTCCCCAACGCTTGAAAACGTTTTTGCGACGATTCATCCTGACAGGCAACGGTGTCAAAAGACGCGATAGTTTCTTTGGCAAATGCACCGAGTCGAGCATAACCGCGGTAGGATTTATCGGATAGTCGGGCGTTAATTAACAGCGTTGGGATATCGCGTTTGTTGAGGTTTTTGACATAATTTGGCCATATCTCGGTTTCGACAAAAACGGCAGCTTGGGGTTGGGTCGTTTTAAGAAAAGTCTTGACTAGCCACGGCGCATCAAAAGGCAAATAGCAATGCTTAACACGATGCCCCAAGCGCTCGGTAACCATGTTTGATCCAGTTGGAGTCGTTGTCGTCACCAATAGGGTATATGATTTTTTCAGCAAGGCCTCAACGAGCGGCTGTACAGCCAAAAACTCACCAACGGAAACGGCATGAATCCAAATATCGATCGGTCCCTGAGGAAGCCCTCTGGCAAACCTTTCCGGGAGGCGTTTTCGATAATCGGCATTGTTGCGGCTTTTCCATAACAGCCTGACGACGGCAAGGGGTAAACCAACCGTCATTATCATGTTATAAAATAGCCAAAGGCATTTTCTTTTCATTGGAGAAGCCATTACGACGCTATACGCCTCTTTGTCGAAGGGTGGCACAGGTGACCGCCAAGACTGAATCGATGGAACAAAATGACCGCAATCAAATGGTTGCAAGACAATAGGTCGTATGGTACCAGCTGTCGATATCTCACAATAGAGACTCCTTGAATAATAGTTGATCAACGGAGCACGGTTTAAGGTGTAATATTGTCATATTTTTGTCATAATAACGCCGCAATGGCGCGTCTGTTTTTATTTTTGCAACGCCTTCACAAGGCATATTATAGGGGTAGTTAAGTCTTGAGTACATATATCATTGGCGACGTTCACGGTTGTTATGATGAATTGATGCGGCTTTTAAGACGCATTAGGTTTGACTATCAATGCGATCAATTGATTTTTGTCGGTGATTTAATTAATCGAGGCCCGAATTCACTGGAAGTTTTGCGTTTTGTTCGCAGTTTGGGGTCGCAAGCTCGAGTAACGTTAGGCAACCACGATATCTCATTTTTGGCTTATGCCTTGGGTTGTTATCATGGTCGCGACAGCGATTTTCCCGAACTGTTAGCTGCTCACGACAGCCAAGAGCTTGTTCAATGGCTGCGAAACCAGCCGCTACTAATTCACGATAAACGGCTGAACATCGTTGTTGTTCACGCCGGTATTCCGCCGCGTTGGTCGCTCGAACAGGCAAAAAAACAGGCAAAAAAGGCGGAAAAGGTATTGCGTGGCGATAATGTCAAAAAGTATCTTGAACGCGCCTATCGAAAAAATCGCTGCCGGTGGCAGCCGGATTTTAATAAGTACGACAAATTTCGTTATCGACTTAACGGATTTTCCCGCATGCGGTATTGTGATGCGGCAGGAGAGCCCGATTTTGACGATAAATGCCCGCCGGGTCTGCAAAGCAGTGAATTGGAGCCTTGGTTTGAGGTGCGCAAGAAACATCAGGATGACGGCGGGGTACGGTTAGTTTTCGGGCATTGGGCTGCTCTCGGTTATTATGTCAATCCGTCGGTGATTTGTTTGGATAGCGGCTGTGTCTGGGGCAATGCCCTGACGGCCATTTCATTGGAAAATCGACGAATCAAGCGTTACTGGGTCGCATCATACTCAAAAACGTATTAATTATCGCATAAAATATTTGACAGAAAAAAAAGGTTAATGGATAATACGCCTCCTATCCGGAGGGGTTGGGGAGCGGTCAAACCCAACAGACTGTAAATCTGTCGCCTCGGCTTCGAAGGTTCGAATCCTTCCCCCTCCACCATTTTATAGAAGGCTTTAATAAATCTACCGAACGGGTTCTATTTCGGGACGCGCGGAGCGCGAAGACCGCAGTCCCCGCACCTAGTAACCGGGTGAGAGATAGGATATTGAGCACCGTGCGACAGAGACGTTAAACGGCGCCGGTGGTTTTGCAAAGCTTTCCGGTAGAACACAGAGGGAACGACTAGCTTTCTGACAAAAGCCTTTGCGGGTGTCGTATAATGGCTATTACCCGAGCCTTCCAAGCTCGTGACGTGGGTTCGATCCCCATCACCCGCTCCACTTTTGTAAAGCCTTTGCAAAGATTGTTTTGACGGCAATTTTTGCAGAGGTTTTTACTATGTTTTGTCAGTGTTGTTGACTGCGCTGCGTTATGATAAGACAGACCGGCGAAGGCGGTATTTAACACAGCGAAGTGACGCAACCAGGCAGCAGTGTCATTTGGCTAACTAATAAGCCCATATAGCTCAGGGGTAGAGCACTTCCTTGGTAAGGAAGAGGTCGCCGGTTCAATTCCGGCTATGGGCTCCATCTAATTGAAATCAATAATCATGCGAAGTCGGCAAGTAATGCTTGCTTGTCGTGTTTATTGCATATAAAATCCACTGAATATATCTTTTACGATGAATTAACTTATTTACTTTTGGAGAAAGAACAATGTCTAAAGAGAAGTTTGAACGCACCAAGCCCCACGTTAACGTGGGCACAATAGGTCACGTTGACCACGGTAAGACCACCTTGACGGCGGCTTTGACATCGGTAATGGCGGCCAAGCACGGCGGCGAGACAAAAGCCTATGATCAGATTGACGGTGCCCCGGAAGAGAAAGCCCGCGGCATCACCATTTCAACGGCTCACGTTGAGTACGAATCGGATGCTCGTCACTATGCCCACGTTGACTGTCCCGGACACGCTGACTACGTTAAGAACATGATTACCGGT
>PDWJ01000961.1_pt1 | contig 50044 bp, 51 predicted proteins | sample 1430881 | NCBI WGS metagenome assembly PDWJ01 (sample SAMN01162460, study PRJNA174530) | Oral metagenome, whole genome shotgun sequencing project. | biome: Marine environment; feature: Marine mammal; material: Swab sample of the gingival sulcus; isolation source: swab sample of gingival sulcus...
TCAGGAGTACATCGCCACGGCACAGCCCGTGGGGTCTGGTCATGTTGCCCGTATGCCCGGAATGGGGGTGTCGTCGGCCACCATTCGCAACGAGATGGCTGCCCTCGAGCACGAGGGATATCTCGCCCAGCCCCACCCCTCGGCTGGTCGTATCCCGACCGACAAGGGCTATCGCTTCTTCGTTGACCATCTCGCTGCACCAGCTCGGGTTGACTCGGCCACGAGCCGCCAGATCGGAGAATTCTTCGCTGCTGCCCACGGCCGACTCGAAGAAATGCTCCACCAAACCTCCGATCTCCTGACCCGGCTAACCCGCAACGCTGCAGTTGTCCTCGGGCCTACCGCCGAAGCTGCCACTGTCCGCAGTGTCCAGGTGGTCAGCCTCTCGTCCACCGCTGCCACTGTGGTGGTCGTGTTCAGCAATGGGGGAGTCGAAAGCGAAGTCATCGAGATCGATGACGGCACATCGGCGGCAGTGCTCGCCACAGCATCAGCCCATCTCACCGGCCAACTCATCGACACAACCGTTGGCTCGGTCGACCAGCTCACCCCCACCGGCAACCCAGCGATCGACGAGGTGTGTACTCGGGCGTTGAACGCGATCAAGGCGGTCACCACCAGTGACCATGTCTATGTGGGCGGCACCTCCACGGTGGCTGAAGCCTTTGATGCTGTCGAGGTTGTCCGCCAAGTCCTCCACACGCTGGAGCAACAATTTGTGGTCGTGTCACTGGTGCACGACATCATCGACCGGGGGATGTCGGTGGCGATCGGCGTCGAGCACGGGGTGGAGCCCCTCTCGGCCTGTTCGGTCGTCGTCGCCCCGATCGTGGTCGATGGTGAACATTTGGGGTCGGTTGGTGTGCTCGGCCCGACCCGTATGAATTATCCCCGAGCGCTGGCGACCGTCAATGTCGTGTCGGACCAGCTCGGACACCGATTGGGACCGCTGACCAGTTCAAAGAGGTCAGCACGGCCTATGCCGTTTTGTCCAACGATGAACAGCGGGCCCGCTATGACCAATTCGGTGAAAGCGGCATCGGTGGTCCGGGGGGTGCCAACTTCGAAGATCTCTTTGGCGGAGCCGGCTTGGGCGACATCTTCGATGCGTTCTTCGGCGGCGGAGGTGGGCCGTTCGGTGGTGGCGGTCGTCGCGGGCCAGCTGGGCCGCCTCGGGGTCAAGACACCGAGATCGCTACCACGATCAGCTTTGAACAGTCGGTATTTGGCGACCAGATCTCGCTCGATCTCAAACTGCCCCAACGTTGTGATGACTGTGGCGGCACCGGCGCTGGGGAAGGCACCAAGCCGGTGTCGTGTGTTGATTGTTCAGGCACCGGCCAGGTGCGCCGGATCCGCCAAAGCATGCTCGGTCAGATGATGTCGACCAGTCCGTGCCCTCGCTGCAGTGGGCTGGGCGAAGTGATCACCACCCCCTGCTCGACCTGTCGGGGTGAAGGCCGGGTCACCGCCGACAAGACCTACACCGTCGATGTGCCCGCCGGGGTGGTCGATGGCTCCACCCTGCGGCTCACCCGGCGAGGCCCGGTGGGACCGCGAGGCGGTACTCCGGGTGATCTCTATGTTCATCTGCGGGTCACTCCCCATGATCGCTATCGCCGCGACGGTGATGACTTGATCACCACGATCACGGTGTCGGTGGCCCAAGCAGCGCTCGGCACCCGGATCGTCTTGCCCACCCTCGACGGTGATGAAGAGCTGGTGGTGCCGGCCGGGACCCAGCCGGGACGCATCTTTGTTCTGCGTGGTCGGGGCGTGCCCCGCCTGCATGGTCGCGGCCGGGGAGATATCAAGGTGGCGACCGTGGTGGAAGTGCCCACCAAGATGTCGGACGATGAGGTTGAGCTCTTCCAGAAATACGCTGAGGGCCGCGGTGAAGAGGTTGGCGACGGCGGTGGGGGATTGTTCTCCAAGATCAGGTCGGCGTTTTCGTGATCGACCTGCGGCGCTCCGCCGCCCATCTCGTCGTTGACGAGGTGGCTCTTCCCGCTCTTGACGACGCGGCCGATCATCATGTGCGACGTGTGCGACGGGTCTTGCGTTGCCGTCCCGGCGATCGGATCAGTGTGACCGACGGTCAGGGTCGATGGCGCTGGTGCGTGATCGGCGAATCGGGTTTGGAGCCCGACAGCCCAATCCATCAGGTTGACACACCGGCGCCGGTGACGATCGGGGTGGCAATCCCTAAGAAAGACCGTCCCGAATGGATCGTCCAAAAGCTCACCGAACTTGGTGTCAGCCGGATCGTGTTCTTGGCCACCGAACGGTCAGTGGTCACCTGGTCGCCCGAGCGTGCTGCCCGTCACCTCGCTCGATTGGAGCGGGTCGCCATCGAGGCGGTGCAACAGTCTCGCCGGGTCTGGTGTCCCACCATCGAGGGTCCACTCCCAGCGTCGACCTTTCTGCCCGCCGCGGTGGTGGCTGAGCCAGAAGGCCGTCACCTCACCGCTTCGGATCTGGCGATCGCCATCGGTCCCGAAGGGGGCTGGACGCCGGCTGAACTGGAGCTGGCGCGTGATCAGGTCAGTCTGGGTGACGCCATCTTGCGGGTCGAGACCGCTGCGCTGACGGCTGCGGTGCTTGCCAGCGCTGTTCGGTCATGAGCGAGCTGGAGATCGCGACAACGCCCTTTGGCGTCTATGTCCATATCCCGTTCTGTTCGAAACGCTGTGACTATTGCGGCTTCGCCACCTGGGATGATCGGGCCCATCTGATCGAGGCCTATCTCGATGCCCTCGAGGTTGATATCAACCGAGCGATCGCTGAGGGGATGCCCGTCGCCACCACGGTCTTTGTTGGTGGAGGGACCCCAACCAGTGTCGATCCCGGACGTTTGGCTGACCTGATCGCCCAGATTCCGGTGGTGGACGGGGCGGAGATCACCGTTGAATCCAACCCCGATGATGTCACCGTGGAGCTGGTGTCACGCTTGATCAGCGGGGGAGTGAACCGGATGAGTATCGGGGTCCAGTCGATGGTGCCCGAGGTGTTGGACTCGCTCGGTCGGGGTCATGATCCCGACAGTGTGCGCCAGGCGGTCGACGCGGTGGGCGAGGCGGGCATCACGACCTTCAATCTCGACCTGATCTATGGAGCAGCTGGCGAAACCCTCGACGACTGGCGCCACACCCTCGATCGCGCCCTCGCTCTCGATCCACCACATATCTCCGCCTACGCCCTCACCATCGAGGCGGGAACGCCCTTGGCTCGCCAGCCGGAACGTCATCCCGACGATGACGACCAGGCCGACAAGTATCTGGTGACCGATGCCCGGTTGAGCGAACATGGGCTGGACAACTATGAGATCTCCAACTGGGCTCGGCCAGGCCACGAATGCCGGCACAACCTGCTCTATTGGCGTCAACAGGACTATCGCGGTTTCGGCAGCGCGGCCCACTCACATCGGTCGGGTCGCCGTTGGTGGAATGTGAGATCACCCCAGCGCTATATCGACCGGGTCATCGCCGGCGGTTCCACCGAAGCTGGAGCCGAAACCCTCGATGAAGCCAGTCGCCGTTTTGAAGGGTTGGAGCTGCTCCTGCGGATGCGCGATGGTGTGCCGCTCGATGCCCTCGACGGTGATGAACTCATCGGTCTGGTGATCCGACGCGGCGACCGCTGGGTGCTCACCGCCGAGGGTCGACTGGTCCAAAACGAGATCGCGACCCGTCTGCGGGTGTGACCGGTCAGTGAGCCCGATAGCGTAGCCAAACGCTAAGGGCGTATGGCTCAGTTGGTTAGAGCGCTACCATGACACGGTAGAGGTCCGAGGTTCGATTCCTCGTACGCCCACTTCGACACCCCGGTTCATCGCTCCACAGCGATCACCGGGGTTTTGCTGTTTTCGCCCAGTCAACGACTGTGTGTCGAGTTGACGATGGACACAGTCATGAGCCGTCACGTTTGGCTCTGGCCACGATAGACACTCGGGAATGGCTGTTCTGTTCGCGCTCGTGTCAGCGGTGATCTATGGTTCTGCTGACTATGTGGGTGGTCGGGCTAGCCGAATCCGTCACCCGCTCAATATCGCCCTGATCGGGGAGATCGCCACCGTCATCGTCATTGGGGTGGCGGTCGTCATCATCGGGGCTCCGTGGCCGTCTGATCCAGCGATTTGGTGGGGAGCCCTGGCGGGATTCTGTGGCGTGATCGGGATTGTCGCGTTCTATTGGGGCTTGTCATCAGGGGCGATGACCATCGTCGCTCCCACCACTGGCCTGGTCGGGGCAATTTTCCCGGTCATCATCGGTGTGGCTCTCGGTGACCGCCTCAGTCCTCTGGCCGGAATCGGTGTGGCCCTCGCCATCGTGGCGGTGGCCCTGATCGGCAAGATCGTCAAGGCGCTGCATGAGCCGGTGTCGCTACGAGTCGTGACCCTCTCGGTGGTGGTCGGGCTGATCTTTGGGGTGCTCTTTGTCGCCTATGCCCAAACCGGAGATAACGGGATGTGGCCCCTGGTCACCGCCCGTGTGGGTGCCTTCCCAGCATTGATCACCTTGTACGTCCTTGCTCGGCGTCGAGGCCATCCAGCGCTCGACCGGGTGGCGGTGATTCCGGCTTCACTGGTCGGGGTTGGCGGCATCTTGGCCAACGCCTTGTATCTGACCGCGCTGCGCTACGGGATGCTTTCGATAGTGGCGGTGATCACTGCGCTCTATCCGGCAGCCACCGTGGTGTTGGCTATCGCCGTTGACCGCGAACAGCTCACGCGATGGCAGAAGCTCGGCATGGTCGTCGCTGTCGTATCGGTGATCTTGATCACCCTCGGCTAGTCGACAGATCGATTGAGCTGGGAACCTAGCTCTTGGGGGTCGGGCGGGGCTCGCGGGGCAGGCCCAAGACCCGTTCGCCCAAGATCTGGCGCATGATATTGCTGGTTCCGCCCATGATCGTGTAACCGGGCGTGTAGAGCAGGCCCTTGACCATGTCGCTCCACAAGGTAGCTTCAGCCCCGAACGTGCGGAACACAAACTCGGCAACCTCGGCCTCGTGTTCGGTGCAAAACACCTTGGTCGCTGCCGAGAACCCCTTGGGAGCCTGGCCCAGCACTTCCCGGGTGACCAGGATCTTGCCGATCTGATAGCGCGACTCCAGCCGGGCGATCTCCTGGCGCACCACCGGATCCGAGGTGTCGGCCCGCTCCAGGGCCATCCGGTAGAGCGCATGGTTGGAGATCAGGCGATCGATCCCACCACGTTCGTGTTCGAGCTGACGCATGGTCTGCTTAAACGCATTGCCCTCGATTCCGACCAGGTTTGTGGCCGGCACTCGGACATCGGTGAAGAAGACCTCACAGAAGTGCTGGTTGGTGGTCATGTCCTTGATAGGACGAACCTCGATACCCGGTAGATCCATCGGGACGATGATCTCGGAGATCCCTCGATGGGGAGGCCCCTCGGTGGAGGTGCGACAGATCAGATAGACATAGTCGGCGATGTCACCAAAGCTGGTCCAGATCTTCTGACCGTTGATGACATAGTCGTCACCATCTCGGATCGCCATGGTCGACAAGCTGGCCAGGTCGCTTCCCGAGTCGGGCTCGGACATTCCGATACACCAGGTGGTCTCGCCCGACAACATGCCCGGCAAGAAGGCCTCGCGCTGATCGGGACGGCCGTAGGCGATCAGGGAGGGGCCCATCTGGCGATCGGCAAACCACATGGCAGCGATCGGGGCGCCCGCCTTGATCAGCTCTTCGCCGATGATCAACCGATCGATCGGTGGGCGGCCCCCACCACCAAACTCGGTTGGCCAGGTCAGACCGATCCAGCCGAGTTCGGCAAGTTCGCGAGCGAACTCTTTGGAGTAGCCATTGATCCACGAATCATTGTGGCGCCCATAGCGGGCGACAGCATCGGTAGCGACCCGCCGGGCTTCAGCCCGCAGCGCGTCCTGTTCCGCGGTCCAACCGAATTCCATGATCTCTGTTCTAGCGCGTTGGTGGTGGTGTGGTTCTAGCGCTTGTCGATCTCGACATAAGGGCGCTCAGGATGGCCGACATACCACTGGCGTGGCCGGGCGATCTTCTGCTCCTTGTCGACCATCATCTCTTGCCAGTGGGCCAGCCAACCGGCGGTGCGGGGGATGGCGAACAAGACGGTGAACATCTCGGGCGGGAACCCAAGCGCCTGATAGATCAGACCCGAATAGAAGTCGACATTGGGATAGAGCTTGCGGTCGACGAAGTAGGAATCCTTGAGAGCGATGTCCTCAAGGGCCAAGGCGATGTCGAGGAGGGGGCTCTTGCCGGTGACGTCGAAGACCTTGTAGGCGATGTCCTTGAGCAGGGTGGCCCGCGGGTCGTAATTCTTGTAGACCCGGTGACCAAAGCCCATCAGGCGGCCCTTGCCAGCCTTCACGTCGTCGATAAAGGCGGGGACGTTCTCGATCGAGCCGATCTGCTTCAGCATCCGGATCACCGCTTCGTTGGCACCGCCATGGAGGGGGCCGTAGAGAGCCGCCGCGCCGGCGGCCACCGAGGAGAACGGATCGGCATGGCTGGAGCTGACAACCCGCATCGCCGTGGTGCCACAGTTTTGTTCGTGGTCGGCGTGGAGGATGAACAAGACATCCATAGCCCGCTCGAGGATCGGATCGACCTCATAGTGGCGGCCGACTCGCCACATCATGTCCAAGAAATTGGCCGGGTAGGAGAGCTCGTTGTCGGGATAATTGAACGGCAAGCCCTGGGAGAACCGATAGGACATCGCGGCGATCGTTGGAGTCTTGGCGATCAATCGAACACTTTGGCGAGCACGGCTTTCGGGATCATCGACATCCTTGGCATCGCGGTAGAAGGTGCCCAGGGCCCCCATCGCTGAGACGAAGAGCCCCATCGGGTGGGCGTTGTAGTGGAACCCATCGACGAAGCGATCGCGCATGTTCTCGTGGATGAAGGTGTGATGGGTGACCACATCGACCCAGGCATCGAGCTCGGCAGCGGTGGGAAGCTCACCGTTGAGGAGGAGATAGGCGACTTCAAGGAAGGTTGATTTCTCAGCCAACTGCTCGATCGGGTAGCCGCGATAGCGCAGGATGCCGTTGGCGCCATCGAGATCGGTGATCGTTGACTTGCACGATGCCGTTGACAAGAAGGCCGGGTCATACATGAAGAGACTGGGGTCGAGCTCGCGAATCGCCGAGGACGGGAAGGTATTCCCCTGGATAGGAACGGTCACGCTCTTTCCCGTTCGGTCATCGGTGATGGTGATGGTTTCGGCCACAGTGGATCCTTCTAGCTAGAGACAAACTTGCAGATTCGGAGAAAACTCCCGTTACGAACCTAGCTGCCCGGTCAAGTCGAACACGATATGAACGCCCAACCAGTTGCGAACTTCTTGGTTGTGGTCAGGTCGACGACCCGCTACCTGGCGGAATCTGACCCGCTCACTAGAGCGGTTCGTTGGTGTGGCGACGCGACGGGAGATGCTCTCGCTTGTTCTCCAGCATGTCCAACGCGGCGATGATCTCGCTGCGGGTATCGGCTGGATCGATCACCGCATCGACATAGCCCCGCTCGGCGGCCACATAGGGGTTCAAGAGCCGCTCGGCATAGTCGGCTTCGAAGGCGGCTCGTTCTTCATCGCTGGCTCGGCGCTGGAGGATCGCCGCGGCCTGTCCGGCTCCCATGACCGCCAGTTCAGCGCCCGGCCAGGCCAGACACACATCATTGCCCATCGTCTTGGAATCCATCACGATGTAGGCCCCGCCATAGCTCTTGCGCAGGATCACCGAGATCCGAGGGACGGTGGCTCGGCCATAGGCGTGAACGAGCTGGGCACCGTGGCGGATCATGCCCCGCCATTCAAGATCCTTGCCCGGATAGAAACCGGGCGTATCGACCAGGGTCAAGATCGGGAGATTGAAGGCATCACAGAATGCGACGAAGCGGGCTGCTTTCTGGGATGCCGGAATGTCCAGGGTGCCGGCCAGGATCATCGGTTGGTTGGCGACCACCCCGACCGCTCGGCCATCGATTCGTCCGAGGGCGGTGATCACATTGTCAGCCCACCGAGCCTTCAGCTCGATCACCGAGTCGTCATCGCAGATCAGATCGATGATGTCGCCAACATCGTAATTTCCCGTGGACGCGTCGGGGATCAGGGTGTGTAACTCGGGTCGAGCGTGAGAGCTGGTGGGGGCTGGCGGATGCCTCGGTGGTTCATCGTCGACATGGTCGGGCAGATAGGACAAGAGGTCAACCGCCAAGTCGGCACCCGCGGCACGGTCGGGCACAATGTCGATGATCACCCCAGCGTGATGGGCGAGTGCATGGGGGTTCCCCAGCTCATCGGTGGTGATCTCGACCCCGGTGAACTCGCGAACCATCGACGGGCCGTTGACGAAGGCAAAGCTTGACTCGGTCGCGATGACCAGATCGGCCAAACCGAGCAGGAGAGCCGGTCCTGAGACGACCGGACCGTCGATGATGATGATCGTCGGCACGATTCCAGAACACTGAGCCAGGGTGTAGGCAACCCGCCCCCACGCATGGAGAGCTGGCGCTCCGCCGGTGATATCAGCTCCGGTGGAACTGATCGTCATCACCAGCGGGATCTTCTCGTTGTGAGCAGCTTGGATGGCCGTCTCAACGGTGTGCCCGATCTCGGGGGTGAAGGCCGGTGCAGGTCCGGTGATCTCGGCCCATGCAACTCGTCGTCGATCGATCGATCGGATGGTGGCCGTCACCGGTCCGGGCATGCCGTTCACGAGTGGCGGGGTAGACCGGGACATCGGGGTGGACGCTACTTGGTTGAGTCGTCGGTCACACCCCGGTCAGCTTGGATACGGTGCCAGCTCGGCGTGGATGCCGTATTGGCGGGGGGCATGATCGCCGATGGTTGCCCTCAAGGTGTGCTCCACGGCGCGCACCGCTGGATGGAGCGAAGCATGACGTTTGCGGGTCCAGGCCACGACACGACGGGGCAGTCCAGGAACCCGGACACGGGCCAGGTCGCCACCAAGCTGGCTCGGTGCCGCGGTCGCTGGCACGATCGCTGCTCCGTGCCCATCGACCACCAAGGATGCGAGGAGTCGGGCTCCGTCGATCTCGGCTTGAGAGCGCAGGGTGAGATTGGCCGATGCCGCGGCTCGGTCCAGGATCTGACGGAGCGCGGTGCCTTTGGGTGGCAAGAGGAGAGGGTGGCGGGAGACCTCGCTGAGGGAGGTCTCGGTCTCGCCAGCCAGGGGATGGTCGCGTGGGGCGAGCACGATGAGGTCCTCGGAGAAGAGGGGAGTGGCGGTCAACTCCGGATTGTCGAGGGGGAGGTGGACGACCCCGGCATGGAGCTTGCCGGTCAACAGGCCAGGCACGATCGTGGTGGTGCTGGACGCGCTCACGATGGGGCGGATTCGAGGATGGGCGAGAGCCACGGCGCCCAAGAGTTCAGGCACGAGCCAGCGGGCGGTAGTGCCGATCACCCCGATGCGCACATCACCGGTGATGTCGTCATCGAGTGAAGCGATATCGGTGGCGATGTCGTCGATTTCGTGGAGGATTCGACGCGCCCGTTCGACGACTCGAACGCCTTCAACAGTCAGGGTGGCCTTCGACCGGTCGACCAAGGTGGCGCCCAGTTCTCGCTCCAGTTTTGCCACATGACCGGACACATTGGACTGGACGGTAAAGAGGGCTTGAGCGGCAGCGGAGAAGGTTCCGTGATCGGCAACAGCGACGATGGCGGCGAGTTGGCGAACATCCATCGCTACCACGCTAGCGGGTATCTCAAATAGAGATACTCCCTATCGCTGAGTCATGTTTGCCAGCTCGCGGCGTGGCTGGGCATACTTCCATCACACAGAACGACGCGTGAACACCCCCCATGTTCCGCTCGGAGGACGATCCACATGCTTCGGTCCCCCACCGATGGGATTGTCCAGGTTGAGGTGCCCCAGCATTTGGCTGGGGCACCTCCCGTTTTCGCCTGTCGCGCCGCGGACCAGGTGATGTCGGCTGGATCGTGGTCAGCCAGCGGCAACCTTTTGGCGAACGATATTGAGGGCTGATCCGGCGACGAACCACTCGACCTGCTCATCGGAGAAGGTGTGGGTGCACTCGAAGTCGATCGTGGTGCCATCCGGCTTGACGATCTGGCAGACCACCGGCTGTCCGGGCACCGGGGGGAGCCCGGTCACATTGATCCGGTCATCTTCGTCGATGCGGTCGTAGTCGGCTGGATCAACAAAGGTCAAGGGCACCATGCCCTGCTTCTTGAGGTTGGTCTCATGGATGCGAGCAAAGCTCCGAGCGATCGCCACCAGGCCACCCCGGAAGCGGGGCTCCATCGCTGCATGCTCTCGGCTGGAACCTTCGCCCATATTCTCATCGCCGATCACTACCCAGGGTTGGGCAGCAGCGTGGTAGGCCGCAGCGATCTCGGGGAAGCTCTGGGTTTCACCGGTGAGCTGGTTCTTGCCCATCCCCACCTCGTAGCCCTCGAAGGCGTTGACCGCTCCGAGATAGAGGTTGCCGGAGATGTTCTCCAGGTGGCCGCGGTACTTGAGCCAGGGGCCAGCCATCGAGATGTGGTCGGTGGTGAACTTGCCCTGGGCCTTCACCAGAACCGGCAGATCCATAAAGTCTTGGCCATCCCACGCCGGGAACGGGGTCAAGAGCTGGAGGCGGTCACTGGTGGGTGAAACCACCACCTCAACCTCGCGGCCATCGGCTGGCGGCGCGGTGAAGGTGTCCTCGCCGGGGTCGTAGCCGGCATCGGGCAAGACCTGGCCGACCGGTGCCTCAAGCGAGACCTCGGTGCCATCGGGGGCGGTGATCGTGTCGGTGGTCGGGTCGAAATCGAGCTTGCCGGACAAGGCAATCCCCATCACCGTGTCCGGTGAGGTGACGAAGGCAAAGGTGTTTGGTGAGCCATCGTTGCGCTTGGGGAAGTTGCGGTTGAACGACGTCACGATCGAGTTGGACACCGAGATCGTTTCTTCTGGGCGGCTCCACTGACCGATACAGGGTCCGCAGGCGTTGGCCAGCACGGTTGCCCCGACTCCTTCAAGGTCGGTAAGCAAGCCGTCGCGCTCGATCGTGGCTCGGGTTTGCTCCGACCCGGGGGTGATCAAGAGCGGCACCTTGGTCTTGAGACCCGCCTTGGCAGCGAAGCGGGCGATCGATGCAGCTCGGGTGATGTCCTCATAGGACGAGTTGGTGCACGAGCCGATCAGGGCTGCTGAGACATCGGTAGGCCAGCCGTTCTCGCGGGCTGCAGCGCCGACTCCGGCAGCGCCAACCTTGTGGGCTCGGTCGGGGGAGTGGGGCCCATTGATCAAGGGTTTGAGCTCGTCGAGATCGATTTCGATCAGCTGGTCGTAGAGCGCGCCCTCATCGGGTCGCAGGTCGTCGGCCACTTCATCGGCAGCAGCGGCGATTTCGGCCCGTTCCGTCGACCTGAGATAGGCAGCGATATTGGCGTCATAGCCGAACAGGGAGGTGGTGGCACCGATCTCGGCGCCCATATTGCAGATCGTGGCCTTGCCGGTGGCGCTGATCGAGTCGGCGCCCGGTCCGTGGTATTCCACGATGGCGCCGGTTCCACCCTTGACGGTGAGTTGGCGAGCAACTTCGAGGATGACGTCCTTGGGGCTCGACCAGCCGCTCAGGGTGCCGGTCAGCTTGACCCCGATCACCTTGGGCCAGCGGACATTCCAGGGGAATCCGGTCATCACATCAACGGCATCAGCGCCGCCGACTCCGATCGCCACCATGCCGAGACCGCCAGCGTTGGGGGTGTGGCTGTCGGTCCCGATCATCATGCCGCCGGGGAAGGCGTAGTTTTCCAAGACCACTTGGTGGATGATGCCCGAACCCGGGCCCCAGAAGCCGACCGCGTAACGAGCCGAGACCGACCGTAAGAAGTCATAGACCTCGCTATTGACCTCGTTGGCGACGGCGAGGTCGGTGGTGGCGCCAACCTTGGCCTGAATCAGGTGGTCGCAGTGGACGGTTGAGGGCACCTGGACCTCATTCAGTCCAGCGGTCATGAACTGGAGGAGCGCCATCTGGGCGGTGGCGTCCTGCATGGCCACCCGATCGGGGCGGAAGTCGTTGTAGGTGACTCCGCGGTCGACGTCAGCGTTGGGGTCGACGAGATGGTTGAGCAGGATCTTTTCGGCCAGCGTGAGGGGGTGGCCAAGACGTTCCCGGCCAGCTTGCACCGTGGCTGGAAGGTTCGCGTAGACAGAACGGACCAGTTCGATAGGGGTGTGAGCGGTGACGGTCATGTAGACAACTCTAAGACAAGTATGCTGGAAACGACAAAACGTGACCGATGTCCACACCGACGAGCCTCGAGGAAGGAGAACGATGCGCCGGATCCGCTATCAGGAAATCGCTGATGAGCTGAGATCGATGGCCGTCGCCGAGTCCCCGGGAGCAGTTCTGCCGAGCGAGTCAGAATTGTCGAAACGCTTCGGCGCGTCCCGGGTCACGATCCGTCGGGCTCTCGAAATCGTGCGCGATGAGGGCTTGGTCGCATCTCGTCAAGGATTCGGCTGGTTTGTTGCCACCGAGCCGGTGCGGCAACGGTTGGAGCGGTTGGGCACGATCGAATCCCAGATCCGTACCAGCGGGCTCGATCCGGAGCGGCGAGTCAGCGAATTCGGTTTTGTGAAGCCGCCGCCTCATGTTTCGGCTGAATTGGGGGTTGACCAGGTGCTTCGGGTGACCCGGATCAATCTGGCTGATGGATCACCGTTCGCCATCGTGACCGTGTGGTGTCCAGCCGAACTCGGTCAGCATCTCTCGATGGCCGATGTCGAGCGGCACCCCTTTTATGAATTGCTGCCGGTCGATCTTCGTGGAGCGAGTCAGACGATCGGGGCCGATGTGGCTGATGACGACACTGCGGTTCACCTCGCTATTCCGGCTGGGGCACCGGTGCTCAAGTGTCGTCGGGTGACCACCGATCGGTCAGGTCGGCCCGTCCTGATGAGCGAGCACGTGTTTGCTGCTCACCGCACCGAGTTTGTGGTTGACTTGCCCCACGATGAACCCTCGGTCACCCCGGCTGGATTGCGTTTGGTGGACTCTGGGGAGGCCTAGTTCGCGCCAGCGAAGGCAACGATCGTGACCATCAAGACCGAGATCAGTGCGAGTAAGAGCAGGGTTCCGATCATCCCCAGAATCCATCCAGCGGTCACGGTGGCCGAGTTCGTCCAGACCACATCGGGCTGGGCCTTCATCTCTTTGCGGGCGGACGACCCCATGATCCAAGCAATGATGCAGAGCGGCCAGAAGAAGATCAGTCCCATGAGCCCCAGCACCAGGACCGCGGTGCCGTTGGCATGCTCGCGGGTGTTGGGTGGTGGAGGTGCCAGGTATCCGGGCTGCGGCATGCCCGGCGAGCCGGGTTGAGGAGTAGGCGACGGTGGGGGAGGCGGGGGAATGGTCACGACTGCAAATTAGTGAACTGCGGATTAGTGAGTGGTGACCTGGCGATCGGTAACCCGTGACCAGGTCGTGGAGTGAGCGGTGAGCGAGGGAACTTGGCTGGTGAGGTACTCGCCAGCTGGTGCCACGCTACCAGATGAGGATGTCAGGGTGTATCCGCGGTGATGTCCAACTGTGGTGTAATCGGCGTGAGCGACGGCGCTGGTAACGAGTGTTTCGGTTCGTAGACAAAGGCCGGCACGGTCAACGCGAGCACGAGCACCAGTGAGCCAAGGGTGCCGATGATGCCGGTCACCCGCCCAGCATTGACTGCGCTCTTGTTGGACCACACCACATCGGGTTCGGCGTTCATCTGTTTGCGAGCGATCGATCCGAGGATCCAGGCAGCGATCGAGACGGTTGGCAAGAGAAACGCACTCATCAGTCCAATGATCCCGAGCACCGCGATGGCGTCGCCGTTGTAGTGCTCGCGTCTCGGTGGTGGCACAACTGGCAGATCGGTGAGCGGGCTTGGTGGCGGAAACTGGGAGGTCATGAGCAGGCCATCGTGGGGGTGAGAAGGGACAGGAGAATCGGTTGAAGGGGTCGCTGGGTCGGGTGACACATCGGTGGGATGGGGTGGTGTGGAGGGATGATCGATCGGGTTCATGATGTACTGCGAATCCCGAACGCCAAGAGTTCCCACCACCCAAAGAAGCTCATCAAGGCGGAAAAGATCACGAATCCGATGATCCCCATCACATAGCCAGCGTTGACCAACCCAGCGTTGGTCCACACCACGTCGGGATCGGCAAGGATCTGCTTGCGAGCTCTGGCCGCGATCCACCAGGTGATCAGGGCAAGCCCGGAGAACAACGAAAACACCCACCGGTCGGCAGTGATGAGATCGCCGGGATTCTCAGATCTCAGGGTGCTGATGATGAGCTGGCCGATCAGGCTGAGCGCCCCGAGGAGGGCGACCAGCACACCATTGGGGTGAGCTTGAGATCTTGATGTGGTCACCGTCGATGAATCCGGTGGTTGATCCGCTGGCACGTGGGTCATGTCCATAACGCCACGATAGATCGACTCGTGTGGGACACGTGAGGAGAGGGGAGTCCTCCCCGGTCGCCGGCCGCTGGCTTCGACGACATGGCTCGGCCATGAAAGACTGACCCAATGCCTGAACGCGTAGTGGTGTCCGTTTCCGATGGTGTTGCCGATGTCCGGTTCAATCGAGCTGACAAACGCAATGCTCTTGACCGGGCTCAGTTTGCGGCGATTGCCGAAGCTGGCGAAGCGCTGAAATCCACCCCGGGCATCCGGGCGGTGGTGGTGTCGGGTGAAGGCGAATCATTCTGCGCTGGACTCGACTTCTCGATCTTTGCCGACACGGCCAGCAGCGATCCATCGGTAGCCGATGATCCCGGCAACCCTTCCCGACTCGTCGAGGGAGGGATCACCCATGTTGGGCAACAGGTCGCCTGGGTGTGGCAAGAGCTCGAGGCCCCGGTGATCGCTGCCGTTCACGGGCACGCGCTTGGCGGTGGCTTCCAGATCGCCCTCGGTGCCGACATCCGGATCTCCCATCCTGACACCAAGTGGTCGGTTCGCGAGCTCCATTGGGGGATCACGCCCGATATGACTGGGACCTTGTTCTTGTCGCGTCTGGTTCGCCAAGACATCGCCCGGGAGCTGACCTACACCGCTCGCATCATCGATGGTCGCGAGGCCTACGAGCTCGGACTGGTCACCCGTTTGTCGGACCATCCCTACGACGATGCTCTGGCCCTGGCGGCTGAGATCGCTGGTCGCAACCCCGATGCGGTCAAGGCGACCAAGCGGATGTTCAATCGTCTCTACACCGCTGGCGCTGCCGACCAGTTCGCCCTCGAACGCGACGAGATCGCTGCCTTGATCGGTAGTCCCAATCAGGTCGAAGCGGTGATGTCGAACTTCGAAGGACGCCCACCATCATTTACCGATTGACCACGTTCGGAATTGGGTGTGACCTCCAGGCTGACCAGTACTGTTGAGGTGGAGGCCGTAACGGAGGTGGGTCATGATCGACCTTGAACGATGTGACGCATTGGCTGCGGCATTTTCTGCTCTTGGCAAATTTCATCGTCGCGCTCCTGATGAGGTGGAGTTGGCTGTCTTTCGAAGTTTGGTGAGCCAGTGGCCAGTGCTCGACACCGTTGAGGCTCGGGCTGGTAGTGCTCGCATGCATGAATCAGCCGAGCTCGGCGAGAGCGCTGCGCTCATCGAGCGTGACCATGACCGTCTCTATGGGGTGTCGGCGACTGCGGCTGTGCCTCCCTACGAGTCGGTTCACCGTGGCCTTGATCGATTGGTGTTTGACCGCCAGACCCGTGAGGTCAGAGAGGTGTACCGGTCGGTCGGTTTGCAGGCGCCCAACTTGAACCGGGAGCCTGACGATCACATCGGGCTTGAATTCGACTTTCTCGCTCACACCCTGGTGATGATCCTCGATATGGCCGATGACCATCGCGATCCATCACCAATACTCGAGATCGCTTGCCGGTTTTTCCATGATCACGTGATGTCATGGGCTCCCGCCATGCTGGCCGAGGTCGAGCTCAAGGCTGCATCGGCGTTCATGGCGGGGTTGGCCCTCATGTCGATCGGCACTCTGCGTTCAGCTGAGGGCGTCTTTGGGCCTTGTGCCCAAGCGGTGAGGACGGCTCAGGTCGAATGAAAGGGTTTACGCGAGAGGGAGATCGCCCCATCTTCGTCGGGCCGGGCGAGCTGCCACGGTGGGGCAACGGTGAAGTAGGTGTCCACCACGGCTTCCGGTGAGCCGATAAACCCTGATTCAACCCAGGCGCGGACGACCGACATCATGCCGTGGGCTTGTTGGGAGACAGCGATCCGTACCCAGAGAGGGGTCGGCGGCGGCCCTTCGAGGTGGGAGATGATCGTCTCAATCGTGGGGCGGGTAGTGGTCTCGAAATAGGAGACCAGCGAGCTGCACACCGATGACTGTTGGGCGATGCTGACCCGATAGATGTCGCCGAATCCCTGGGCGTGGCGGAGGAGATCGAGATAGACCTTCCTCCATCCGCTGACATAGTCGGCTCCCGGCTCGTTCATCGTGGTCAGGCTGGCGGTCAGGGCTGGGTCGATGTCAGAGATCAAGATGGTGACCAAGAGGGCGACCGGGGATGGAGCATGGCTATAGAACGCCGCTCGTGACACTCGGGCTGTGGTGGTGAGTTCGGCAACCGAGATCGCTTCGGCACGACGGGTGGAGGCCAGCTCGAGCAGGGCAGCGACCAGGCTTTCGCGAACCCTCAGATAGCGAGGGTCGGCCGGATTGAGGGCCAGACGTGTTGTCGGGGAGTGGGTGGTGTCGCCGATGGGCTCACACTAGCGAAACCTCGGTGGGCTGTCGATGGGGTTGGCGATCGTCAGATCTGTGCGGTGGGCCTCGCTAATGGGCTCATCATGCTGACGGAATGCGGGGCCAGGGTGTGTGCCTGATCGGCTGGATGGAGTGGAGATCATGCCGCTCTAATTGACATCTGTTCACTATGCAACATATGTTTACTACTAGACATCTGTCGAATATGTCCTCGACTGAGGAGGAATCTGATGCTGAGCGCAGACACCCAGGCCGCGACAACCGATGACCTGGTCCAATCGTCGGACGTAAGTCGCCGATCATTCTTGAAGTGGTCGGGAGCACTGGGAGGAACAGCGGCTCTCATCTCGACCGCTAGCCGGATCGGATTGCCGATCGAGGTCGGCGAAGCTGCTACCGACTCGACCATCGTCTGGTCGGCGTGCACCGTCAACTGTGGGTCGCGTTGTCCGGTCCGACTTGAGGTCAAAGACGGCACGATCGTTCGAGTCCGCCCCGATAACACCGGTAGCAACGAGTTAGGCGACCAGCAAGTGCGGGCCTGTGTGCGCGGCCGGTCGATCCGCCATCGGATCTATAACCCGGATCGGCTCAAGAAACCGATGAAACGCAAGCCGGGCACCAAACGAGGTGAGGAGCAATGGGAGACCATCTCGTGGGACCAAGCGCTCGACGAGATCGCCGAGAAAATGAAGGACATCAAGGCCCGCTACGGCAATGAGGCGTTCTACATCAATTACGGCACCGGCACGTTGGGGGCAACGATGGACATGTCGTGGCCGCCGGACGGAACGGCCTTCGCCCGCCTGCTCAACACCTTTGGCGGCTACCTCGATCACTATTCGGACTATTCGACCACCGAAATCACCACCGCCTACCAGTACTTCTACGGCACCTGGTTCTCGAACAATTCCTTCGATGATGCTGCCAACGCCAAGCTCCAGGTGATGTTCGGGAACAACCCTCTGGAAACCCGCATGTCGGGTGGCGGTCAGACCTTTGTTACCCAACAGGTCAAGAAGCACAGCGATGTTCGTACCATCGTGATCGATCCTCGCTATTCGGAGACCGCCGCGGTGCTGGCTGATGAGTGGGTCCCGCTACGGCCCGGCACCGATGCTGCCCTGATCGCTGGGATGGTCTGGGTCATGTTGGATGAGGACCTCCACGACCAGGACTTTCTCGACACCTACACCGTCGGATTCGACGAGGCGACCCTGCCCGAGGGAGCTCCAGCCCATTCGTCGTACCGCAGCTATGTCGAGGGCAAGGGGCCCGATGGGATTGTCAAAACGCCCGAATGGGCTGCCAGCATCACCGGGGTTCCGGCCCAGCGAATCCGCCAACTCGCTCGAGAGATCGCGCTCGCCAAGCCCTGTGCGATCAGTCAGGGCTGGGGCCCTCAGCGTCATGCCAACGGCGAGCACACCTGTCGAGCGATCTTCTTGCTGAGTTGTGTGACCGGCAATGTGGGCATTCCTGGTGGGGGAAACGGAGCCCGCGAAGGATCGCCTGGCCTGGCTCTAGCCGGTCCGTTCAATTTCGGGGTCACCAACCCATCGATGAAGATGATTTCGGTGTTCTCCTGGCTCGATGCCATCGATCACGGCGACCAGATGAACACCTTCAACGGCGGGGTCACCGAAAAGGTGGCACCGGGGGTTCGTTGGGTCAAGGTTCCTGTCGACGATGATGGCAACCCCGAGAATGTCTCGCTCGATGTGCCGATCAAGGCGGTGTTCCAATACGCCGGGAATTCGATCGTCAACCAGACCGGCAATAACAACGAGTCGGTTCGGATACTCCAAGACGACACCAAGTGTGAACTGATCGTCAACTGCGACATCCAGTACACCGTGTCGGCTCGCTACTGCGACTATCTCTTGCCCGGCACCTCAGCTGCCGAAGAGTTCGACCTCCATCCGGGGGAGTCGTCTTCCCCGATGGCTTATGCCATCATGTCGAGCCGGGCGATCGAGCCGCTCTACGAGTGTCGCTCGCTGTATGACATCTGTGCTGGCCTTGCTCAGCGATTGGGCACTGAAGCCGAATTCACCGAAGGTAAGTCTCGCGAAGACTGGCTCCGCGAGACGGTGGCCGCTTCCCAGGTCAACGATCCTGATCTTCCCGACTATGACACCTGGAAAGAGATCGGCATATTCCGTAAGAATGTCGGCCCGAGTGTGGCCATGGCCGACTTTCGGGCTGACCCGGTCGCCAATCCTCTTCCGACGCCATCGGGCAAGATCGAGATCTACTCCGATCGTCTACGGCGTATGGGGGAACGGTGGACCTTTGACGAGTTCCGGCCGGCCCTTCCCGGTGACCGTCTCGTTCCCCTGCCTGAGTTCGTCGAAACCTGGGAGGGTCCGATGGAGGCTCGCGACAACGAGACCTATCCGTTCCAGGTCATCGGACACCACTTCAAGGGTCGGACCCATTCGACCTATGGCAATGTTGACTGGCTCAAGGAAGCTCACCCTCAAACGGTCTGGATCAACCCGATCGATGCCGAGCCGCGGGACATCGAAAATGGCGATCACGTTGTTGTCTACAACGATCGGGGAACGGTCGCCCTGACGGCCAAGGTCACCGAGAGGATCATCCCGGGGGTGATCTCGATCCCCCAAGGAGCGTGGTACGCGCCGACCACGACGGTGAGTCCGCCCGATGGAGCCAACCCCGATCACCCGGTCGATACGGCGGGAAGTGTTAACAGCTTGACATCGCTACATCCGTCGGCGTTGGCCAAGGGCAATCCATCTCACACCACCCTCGCCAACATCGTGAAGAGTTAGGAGCCAGGAGATGCCATCTACAACCACTACCTCCGATACCACCTACGGCTTTTTCTTCGACCAAACCCTCTGTACCGGCTGCAAGGCCTGCCAAATGGGCTGTATCGACAAGCATGATCTCCCGCTTGGCGTGTTGTGGCGGCGGGTCGCTGAATACTCCGGCGGGACTTGGCAGGTCGATGGTGACTCGGTGAGCCCCAGCATCTTCACCTATTACACCTCGGTGGCCTGCAACCATTGCGATCATCCGGTGTGCACCGAGGTGTGTCCGACCACCGCGATGACCATCCGAGATGATGGCACGGTCTTTGTCGATCAAGGAAAGTGTGTTGGATGTCGATACTGCGAATGGGCTTGCCCGTATGGAGCACCCCAGTTCAACGCCGAATCCGGCCACATGACCAAATGCGACCTGTGTGCTGACTACCGTTCCGAGGGACTCGACCCCGCCTGTGTGGCTGCCTGTCCATCGCGGGCTCTTCACTGGGGACCAATCGATGAACTGCGCGCTGCCCACGGTGACACGGTCGGGATCGCCCCTCTTCCTGATCCGAATCTGACCAATCCCCATCTGGTCATACAGCCCCACCGTGATGCCCAGCGCTGGGATCAGGCCACTGGCCATATCAACAATCCGGGAGAGATCTGATGAATGTTCATGACATCCCCATGGTGTTTTTCACCGTCGTCTCGCAGATGGCGGTGGGTGCCTTCCTCGTGTTGGGAATCGTGCATGTTGTAGCTCGACGGCGGTTGAGCCCAGCTGAAGCTGACCATCTCGCTGATCCGGTCCTGTATGCCATCGGGCCGATCTTGGTCGTGGGCCTGGCCGTGTCGACCCTCCACGTCAACGACTTTGGGCATCTCATCAATGTGATCCGTCATCCCCAGTCGTCATGGCTGTCCCGGGAGATCCTGTTCGGGGTGGGGTTTGCAAGCGTGGGATTCCTGTTTGCCGTGCTGTCCTGGTTCCGCATCGGAGGCCGGGTCGTGAGAATGGTGGTCGGCGCTGTCGCCGCCGTGTTCGGAATCCTTCTCGTGGTCGCTGAGTCGATGATCTACTACTCGCTCAAGGCGGTTCCGGCCTGGCATATCTGGGCAGTGCCATTCCAGTTTGTCGCCACAGCTGTCTTGCTCGGGGCGGTGGTGGTCGGGGTGATCATGATGTTGGCCCGAGCGCTCCAGCGTGACCCGGACTCCGATGCGACATCGGGATGGCGTCGTCGGGTTGGCGAGATCAGGGCGGTCGGCACCGACTCAGAACAGGCCTTTACCGCTGCTGTGCTGCGGGTGGTGGCATTGGTTGGTGCAGTAGCGGCGGCAGCGATCCTGGTGGTCGTCGCGATCTATATTGGAACCCTGGCCCAGGGCGGAGCGGTGGCCCATGCGTCGGCAGCGATCCTGTCGGGCGGGGTGATGTGGTGGAGGCTCGCCCTCACCGGGGTCACGGTGATCTTGCTTGGGTTTGTGTTCTCGGGAGCGGTGTCCTCGATCTGGCGTCACAAGCCGAAAATGGTGGCCTCCCTGATGGTGGCCATCATGGTGGTGGCTATCGCCGGTGAGTTCCTCGGGCGACTCCTGCACTATGAAGCCATGCTGAGAGTAGGCATCTGACCTTGAACGATCCAGTCTCGGCCTTGCTGACATGGCTCGATTCGGTCGATCTCCCGGAAACGATCGTCCTCGGCTGCGATCATGCTCGTCTTCCCTCGGTGCCAGAGTCCCAGGTTGGCATTCGGCTTGACCGGTGTCTTGGCGATCTCGGTATCTCGCTCCTGGCCCAGCTGGTCGCCAGTGGGGTGGCATCGATCGAGGTGGTGCCATGTCCAGATCATCTCGATCAGGTCAATGCACAGATCGACACCTGGGCTCAAGCATTTCCGGGACGGATTCGTCGGTTCCAGCTGGGGGCGCGACACCATCACCGTCGTCGATCGACAGGGATGATCTACGACCTGAATCGCCCCGCGGTGTCTCGACGGTCCCTGTTGGGCCTTCGGCCGCGCCGTGCGGCGCCGTTTGCTCGCCGTGGCGACGATGCCGATCGAGCACTGGCCGCGCTCGCGGCCTTGATCGCCGACGACCAGATCGACCTCGCCGATATCCCCGCTTCGGACCAGGACCGAGTTGGGGTTGCTTTGGTTGCCAAGGGCTGCACGATGTGCGGCGTATGCGTGCGGGCGTGCAACCACAGCGCGCTGATCATCGACACGGTTGGGGAGACGGCGGTGCTGCGTCACCGTCTTGCGGCCTGTCGGGGCGATCAGAGCTGTGTTGCACTCTGCCCTGTTAGCGCCTTAGCGATGACCGGCGAGACCAGCCTGGTTGAACTTGTTGGGCGGTCGGTCGAGGATCTCGAACGAGTGGCGGTTGTCAGGTGTCGTCGGTGTGGAAGTCGATATCGGGCATCAGGTGATGATCTCTGTCCAACCTGCCGCGCGAAACGGGACCAACCGTTTTCATCGTGGCGAGCGAACACGGCCGGGTCGGCACTCTCGGGTACACACCCTCGGTGACACCACGAGGGTGTGACGATGATCGTGTACCCCACCAGTTCCCGCGGGTGGCGTCATCTTGGTGTTGGCCTGGCCTACGCTAGAGAGATGAAGTCTTTTCTGCGTTCCCGTGCTGGTGCGGCACTTGCGGTTAGCGCTCTTGTGGTGTTGAGCGGATGTGGCGGTGGTTCAGAGGGAACGTCCGGTGCAGCCGCGGGTCGCCTGTCACCGATCAATCCGACGAGTTATGTCACCATGATCCCGGAGACGACCACGACGACGCTGGCTCCGCCTCCCGCTGCATCAACAACCGCCGCGCCGTCTGCGGATCAAGCAGCCGCTTCGGCCCAGACCTATACCGTTGCTGAGGGTGATGGCATCTATGCGATCGCCCAGAAGTTCAACATCACCCCCGACGCTCTGGTGTCGTTCAACCAATGGCCAGATGTCAACCATGTGATCACCCCCGGTCAGGTCATCAAGATTCCTCCGAATGCATCAGCATCTGATTCATCGTCGGGGTCGACCGATCAATCGTCACCGAGTGGGGACTGCCCTTCGACCTACACCATCCAGTCCGGTGATACGTCGCGCATCAAGGTCGCCAGCAAATTTGGTATCACCTATCAGGAGATGGATGCTGCCAACGCGGCGACGCCGGGATATTCGAGCTTCCTGGTGGGAGCAAAGATCACTATTCCTTGCCCGACCGGCTGAACCCAGTTGTCAGATCGTCTGGACTGAGCTGACGGAGCGGGACTGCAGGTCGGGTGACCGCTCATCCAGGTTTGGGTAAGCCCCCGATGATCCCGGTGCCGGTCTATTTACCAATGCCTTCGGTCAGGCCACGGAAGAATTGGCGTTGACCGATCAGGAAGAGCCCGACCATCGGCAAGGCCGCCAGGGTCAATCCGGCGAACTGCACCGGCCAGTTGGTCAGTAGCCGAGATTGCATGTCCATCAATCCGACAGGGAGCGTTTTCAGGTCGCGGTCGCTCAGGAATACCAGGGCAAACGCGAATTCATTCCAGGCGAAGAGGGCTTGAAGCAGCATCGCTGACACCAGGATCGGCCGTCCGATCGGCAGGATCACCCGCCAGAAGGTCTGCCACAATGAAGCGCCGTCGATTCGGGCTGCTTCGTCCAGGGTGCCGGGAATGTCGATGAAGTAGGCGCGAATCAAGAAGGTGGTGAAGGGGATTCGATAGGCGGTGTACAAGACGATGATCCCCCACAGCGAGTTCAGCAGGCCGAGTGAGCGCAAGAGCCCGAACAGGGGAACGAGTGCAACTGTCGGCGTCACCATCAATCCGCCGAGGATCAAGGTCGTGCCGAATCGTTCAAAGGGCAGTTGGGTGCGGGTCAGGCCATAGGCTGCCCACGCACTCAACAAGGTCGTCGTCAAAATGGACGCCGCAGTCACGAAGACTGAATTGACGAAGTACCTGCCTACACCAGCGTTGAGCGCGTCGATGAAGTTATGGGCTTGCCATCTTGATGGCAAGCCCCACGGGTCGCTGAACAGGTCGGTGTTGTTCTTGAAGCTGCTGATGATCATCCACAGCATCGGGTAGATCACCAACAGGGCTAGCGTTGTGAGTAAGAGGTAGACGCTGATCTTGCCGACCACATAGCCGATATCCCAGCGCCGGACCGTGCGTTTGGCGATGCTCACATGTCCACCTTTCGCCAACGGGCGTAGGCCAGCTGGGCCAGAGCCAACACGAAGGTGATCCCAAAGATGACCGTGGCGATCGCCGACGCGTATCCCATATCGTCAGCCAAGAAGGCATTGAAGTAGAGCCAGGTTCCGAGCACGTGGGTCGAGTTTGCTGGACCGCCAGCGGTCATCACCATCACCTCGTTGAAGACCAAGAATGCGCCAGACACGGTCAAGATGATCAGCAAGGTGGTCATCTGCCGGACCAGAGGCACGGTGATCGAGAAGAAGATCCGTACCGGTCCGGCACCATCGATCTTGGCGGCTTCGTAATACTGGCGGGGGATGCGCTGGATGGCGACGATGAACAAGACCGAGGTGTAGCCAATGTTCTGCCACTGACTCATCGCGATGATCGACCACATCGCGGTTGCCTGTTCACCAAGCCAGGCGTGTTGGTGCTCGCCGAGTCCGATTGCCGACAGGAGCTGGTTGAGTAGTCCAAACTCGGGGTTGTAGACAAAGCTGAACAAGATGCCGGCAACGGTGATCGAGATCACCGCTGGAATGAAATACAAGGTGCGCAGTATTCCTCGTAGGCGCTGATGGACAACTTCTTCGAGGATTGCCGCCAGCACGAGTGCAAAGCCGACCTGGAACGCGACCGACACCACGGCATAACTCGTGTTGTTGACGATCGCGCTCCAGAACACCGGGTCGCCGATCGCTTGTCGATAGTTCTCGAAGCCGACATAGCGAGCACTCGACGAGAAGGCGTTCCAGCGATAGGTGCTGAGTTGGAAGTTTCGGAAGATTGGGTAGTAGACGAATACGCCGATCAAGACCAGCGATGGGACCAGCCAGGTCCAGCCGCGCGCTCGTCGGATGAGCGTCATCATCGGCAGGCTCCGTCCACTACCCTCACTTCCTCGTTATCGGTCGACTACTCGGCGACGTCCGCTTGGGCCTTAGCGGCCGCATCGCGAACGCTGGCCATCACGTCCTCGGCTGACATCGAGCCATCGAGCTGGCCCTGGACGCCCGCGAGGTAGGCCGAGGCCACGTCGGCATGGGTGACCGTGTCGAGCCAGATCGCGAAATCCTCGACCTGATCGATGTCGGCGAGTCCCTCGACGAGCTTGGGTGCTGCGCCAGCCTGCTCGGTCGCTCCCTTGACCGGTGACAGCCATCCGATGTCGGTCGTCAGCTTGGTCGCGTTGGCGCTGTTGGTCATGAACTTCAGCAGGTCGACAGCGAGTGCGACATTCTCGCTCTGAGCGTTGACCATGAAGCCGTCTGGAGCGCCGGTCAAGGTGGCGGTGTTACCCGCCGCGTCGCTGGCCGGAGGCAGCCTGAAGAACGACCAGTTGTCGACGAAATCGGCAGGGACGTCGTCGCCCAAGAGGCCGGGGAATTCGACGATCTCGAGATAGTGCATCGCTGCCTTGCCCTGCATCAAGTTGGCCTGGGCCACCTCATGAGCCAATCCGTTGGCGCCCTCGTTGAAGCAGGTGTCCGACAATTGCTTGAACTGTTCCAACGCGGTGACATATCCAGCATCCTCAAACACACCGGAGGCTGGGTCGTAGTCGGTGATGCGCACATCCTTTGGGACGTTGAAGGCGTTGAGCTGGGTGATGAAGTGGATCGCCGGCCATCCATATTGGTTGCCGAACGCGATCGGGGTATACCCAGCCGCTTTGATCGTTCCGCAGATGTCGAGGAGTTCTTCGAAGGTTGCCGGTGGTCCGGCAATTCCGACCTCATCGAAAATCGCTGTGTTGTACACCATGTACTTGGCATCGAGGTTGATCGGAACGCCGTAGTAGGCGCCTTCATACTCGAATGCTTCCAGCGCCGCCGGGGCAAAGCTGGATCCCCACTCCGTATCGGGGCCGATCTCGCCGCTGAGGTCATAGGCCTTGTCAGCACGAATGAACTTGTTGGCGAAGTCACCAGCCCACGAGAAGTAGATATCGGGCATCTCGCCGGAGGCGGCCAAGACCCGGATCTTGTCCTTGTAGGGCTGATCACCGACCTGTTGCAGATCGATCTCCACGCCGGGATGCTCGGCCATATAGGCGGCGACAATCCCCTCGAAGTAGGGGGCGTACTCGGGAGACGCAAACTTGGTGAGCATCGTGATGCTCCCGGTCAATTCGCCCTGGCTGTCGCCGGCGGGAGCCGGTGTTGCGGCAGCTGGCTCATCGCTGGCGTTGTCGCTATCACCTCCAGGCGTGCCGCACGCGGCCACCAAAAGCGTGCCGGCAGCGATGAGCACAGCCAGCCGTCGTAATTTGGTATTCATGTCCCCTCCTGTTGGTAAGTGATCGATGACGCCGGGCTACCGCCCGGGTCCTCGTTGAGCGCACAGCGGTGTCCGAACGCTCCGTGCTCGGCACAGCACGAGGTGGCGTACCGAGAGCTCTTGCGAAGTAGGTCGTGGGGTTCCTCGCCACGAAGTACGCCGACGAGTAACCGGGCGATGAAGGCATCACCGGCGCCGAGGGTGTCGACGATCGGACCGTCTCCCGCCTGGGCATCGACCTTCTCACCCCGGTAGCGCATCGTGGCCCCGTCAGCCCCTTTGGTGACCACAGCGATCGACGGTCCGAGAGCAGCTAACGCGTCAACGCGCTCGTCGGCCGACACATCGTCCGGCATCGAGCACACCGCGATGTCGGCTAGGGGGGCATAGGTGGCGATATAGTCCCACGGCCGCACCGAGAAGTCGAAGCTGAGCAGGGCGGCCCGATCGCGGAGTGCTCCGATGTGGTCTTCCAACATCGAGCACTCGCCGGTATGGACGACATCGGCCTGAGCGACCAAGGCCAGCTGATCGTCGTCGGGCACAAACTCGGATACCCCCGGATTGCCGGTGCCGAACACCCGGTCGCCATCGACCAACCGAACCGTGGCGAAGGCGTTGGCTCCGGGAACCACGCGAACGCCGGTCGTGTCAACGTTTTCGTCGCGTAGCGCGGCGTGAACGCAGCGACCGGCAGCATCTGCTCCCAACGCTCCGATATAGGCGGAGTCGATCCCAAGCCGAGCGGCGTGAACAGCGACATTCACCGCGTTGCCACCGGGGAACATCCATCCCAGATCGAGGTAGCAGTCGACGACGTTGTCGCCGATCGACACCAAGGATGGATGCTGGTGCTCAATCATCAGTAGGCCACTTTGCGGTAGTAGCGACGGGTTGTGAGGGGGTGGTCGCGGAGGTTCTCGAGGTGGGCGCTCACGCGTTCGAGCGCGGCGGCCAGTACGACTTGTGAGAGATGCTCGGCGGGGATGGATCCGAGGTCAAACTGGGCGGCATCGATGACGAGCATCCGATCGCTGATCCTTGAGACAAACGACTCCACGCGTTCGTCCATCAGACGCGATGCGCCAAGTCCCTTGAGGATCACCACGCTCGTGTCGTGTTGGACCAGTTCGAGGGTCCCGTGGAAGAAGTCGTAGGCATGCACTGGTCGGGTCCGGATCCACTGCATCTCTTCGAGGATGCACATCGCGTAGTAGTACGCCTCGGTCCACGATGGACCAGACGATGTCACGACATGCCAGTCGTGATCAGCTAAGTGCCGGGCCCAGTCTTCAGCGTGTTCTTCGGCCTTGCGCTTGACCTCAACCAGGGCCTCGGGTAGATCGTGCAGGGAGTCCACATAGTGTGATGCACCCTCCCATTCGCCGCGTTGGTGCATCAGGATGACAGCCAGAATATGGGACTGGAGATAGAAGGATTCACTGCTGGTGTCATCGGCTGCTGGGTTGACCACGACATAGTCGGCAGCGCGAGCGATCGGGGTATCGCCATTTCCTACCAGGGCAAGAACTCGTGCCCCAGCAGCTCGCATGACCTCGATCTGGGCCAGTGTGTCGGGTGTGGTGCCCGATAGCGATGGCACGACACACAAGGTCTGATCGCTCAGCAGAGCTGAGCCGGAGGCAACCAATTCACCGCCGATCACACGGCGTGTCGGCAACCTTGATCGGGCAGCGAGCAGGCCACCAGCGGGATCCATCAGGATCCCAGCACCACCAGCGCCAGCAAAGATCACGGCGTTGAGACCTTGGCGGAGTTCGCGTTCGACGACAGCGCTGAGCGCGTCGGCGCTTGCGAGCGCACCGCGCTGGATGCTGACGTAGCGATCGATGTCGAAGTTGAGCACCTCAGTAGTCGACCTTGAACATATAGTGACGCTGTTCGAGATCGTGATCTCGAACAGCCTCGTAGTGTTGGGCCAGGCGTGATGCAAGTGCGCCAACCACCAATGGAGAGAGATCTGGCCGCAATTCGTCGGCAACCCCAGGCAGGGCGAGATCGGTGGTGTCGACATACTCGGCTCGGGCAGCGTATTGATCGAGGAATCGCTTGGTCCGCTCAGCCATCGGGCGCGAGCGGTCCTCGGCAAGCCACAGAATGACCGCGGTCTGATCGTCGAAGACTTCGAAGGCTCCCTGGAAGAATTCGCCAGCGTTGTACCCGGCGGCATGCTTCCATTGCATCTCTTGTAAGAAGCACATCGCCATGCCATATGCCCAGGCAGCGTTCGGACCCGAGCCGATCACATAGGTGATCTCGTCGTCAGCGAATTTCGTGGCGATCGCCGCCAGCTGAGGATCGGCTTCCATCGCCGCGGCATGGAGTGCATCGGGCAAGGCGGCGAGGGAGGCGGCGACGGTGTCGGGATCGTCAAGCTGGTCGGTCGCCTTCAGGATCGCATAGGCCACCATGAGCTCGAAGATGTCGCTCTTGGCGACGAAGTTGCGGGTTGCTTCTTGAGCGAGGGGGGTGCCGTTCTTGGCTGCCGTGACCACGGTGGCGCCGGTGGCGCGCGCCGTTGCCGCTGCAGCGACGGTTTCCTTTGTGGTCCCTGAATACGAGGCCAACACCACGAGCGAGTGCGGCCCCATCAGCTTGGGAGTGGCGCAGTTCAGCTCATCCGACTGCACCTGGAAGGTGGGGATACTCGAGTGCTGCATCAAGACATAGACCGCCGGATAGCTGGCGATCAGGGATCCACCGGCGCCAACAAAGTAGATACTGGACAGTCCCTTGTCGGCGAGACCACCGATATAGGAATTGACCTCATCGGCCAGGGCAACGGTTGCGGTCGCACGCTCAAGATCTTCGGGGTTGATTGGCTTCACGGGATTCTGGGTCATCGTTACGCTTGTACTCCGTTGGTAGTGAGATCGTTCTCACAGTCGGTGTGAGAACGATCTCACGCCACTCGGAAGCTTGTCAAATCGGGCTTCATTCCGGCAGACTGAGCGCTGGCATCCCGCTGTCCGGAAGGATCACCTGTGCCTCGATCTCGAGAATCTGTCACCATCAACGATGTCGCCCGCGAAGCTGGTGTCTCGAGAGCGACAGCGTCGCGGGTCCTGGGTCGCTACGGCTCGGTGAGCGCTGAAGCCGAAGCGATGGTGCGCGCTGCCGCTGAGCGGGTGAGCTATGAAGTCAACACCGTCGCTCGGGCGATGATCACCGGACGAACCGACACTATTGGCGTGATCCTCCCCGAGATCGGCAACGACTTTTTTATTCGCATTCTCGAAGGGGTTTCGCGTCGGGCCCGAGATGCAGGCTATGACCTCTTGTTGGTCAACACCGATGAGGATGCCGATCGGGAACGCAAGGCGGTGAGCGTGATGCGCGGCCGGCGAGTCGATGGCATCCTTGCCTGCCCAGCTGATCCAGCCGGTGGAAATCACTTGCGCTCGATCGTCGAATCCGACGGCAATCTGGTCCTCTTGGACCGCTCCATGCGCGACTTTGAGGTGACCTGCGTCGGTATCGACAACCGTGCTGCTGGCTACCGGGCGACCCGGTACCTTCTCGATGCCGGACATCACCGCATCATGTTGTATTCGGGACTTACTCGAGACCAGCTCGATGCTGCTCGTACCGTGGCTCGCGACACCCCTCGCGCTGGCGAAACACCGACCGAAGGTCGCGCTGTCGGGTATTTTTCTGCGCTGGCCGATGCCGGGATCGCCGTTGATAGGTCGATGAGCCTCGCAGCGAAGGCTCCCAGCGACCGCCCAACCGCGGTGCTCACCACCGATTCACCGCTGACCTTGCAGGTGCTACGACGATTCAAGGAAATTGGGCTGTCGGTGCCGGACGATATCTCGCTGCTTGGATTTGACGATGCAGCGTGGATTCCCGTGATCGACCCCCCGGTTACGGTTATCGAGCAGCCGGCCTATGACATCGGGTACCGGGCTGCCGGTTTGCTGATCGAGTCCATCGAAGGCAACCGGGAAATGAGCGAGGCAGCCTCGGTCATCTTGCCGGCCCGGTTGATCGAACGTTCTTCGGTTGCAGCACCGCCAAAGCTCTAGGTCACGACCGCCTTGTGGTTGGGGTGGCAGTGGTGATATCAGGCTGAGCTCGATCGTCGGTTGTGGTGTGGACCAGCTCAGCGGCTGGCGCGCTGTCGTGGTTGGCGGTCAAGTCGCTCATGATCTGGTGGCGCGCAAGCCCTGTCCGGTCGGTTGGTGTGGAGCGTTGTTGTGGTGGACGACGATGGCTCTCGTCGGGCGTCTGCGCCTCTTCGTTGGAGGCGTTCGGTGTTACGGTGAACCTAGACGAATCTGTTGCCGAGAGGGGGGCGATTGGTATGTCGAACGTGTTGGTCCGTGGTCTGGCCGTGGGGGGATTGGCGCTAGCGGCGATGGTGTCGTCAGCTGGTGCTGATGTCACCTGTTTTGGAAGAACGGTAACGATTATGGGAACGAGTGGTGATGATGTTCTCACTGGTACGCCGGGTAGCGATGTGATCTATGGCGGTGGTGGGGATGACACGATTGATGGTCGTGGTGGGGATGATTATGTGTGCGCGGGTCCTGGCGATGATGAGGTTCGTGGTGGCCAGGGTGATGATCATCTCAATCTAGGGAGTGGCCGTGACACCGCATATGGGAATCACGGAGATGATGTGATTGCCGGTGTTCGTGGTCGAGACAGAATCTATGGAAATCTTGGCGATGATCGCATATATGGCGGTGCAGATGCGGATTTGCTGTGGGGTGGTCCTGGCGATGATCAGTTGTTCGGCTCGGCAGGAAACGACAGTCTCTTTGGTGGAAGTGGGGATGATATGTTGTACGGCGGTGCCGGTAATGACTCGATGTCCGGAGATGAAGGTGAGGACACCATGAGCGGGAACGCCGGCGACGATGGAATGAATGGAGCGTGCACGCTTCTGTGCGATGGAACCGATGGCGCGGACAAGATGTATGGTGGTGGTGGAAACGATACAATGTATGGTATTGCTGGTGCTGACTACATCACCGGGAATTCAGGTGATGACATCATACACGGAAACGACGGCGATGATAGAGTTTTTGGGGGTACGGGTGTTGACGAGTTATATGGCGACAATGGTGATGACGTGATGTATGGATCTTGGCAAGATGATTTTTTGGAAGGCGGGGGTGGTAATGACAAAATGTATGGCGGCAAGGGTGACGATGTCTTGAGAGGTGGGTATGGATCCGATGTGATGTATGGTCACCAGGGTGCCGACGCTATTTATGGTGAACCCGGTGTTGACTACTCATATGGTGGAGCAGGAGCTGACGATATTGATGATTTTTCTGATCCACCAAGGTATGGCTATCTCAATGGTGGAAGCGGACTCGATAGCTGTTCGTCGAACTATTCCGGCAGCACCATAGTGCATTGTGAGTGATAACCGTCCCCAGGCATGAGCCCTACCTCTCCGGGGGGTGACAGCACAACCGATGTGTGCTTGCCGGTTGCGGTAGTCGTGCCGGTGCGTCGAGCGTGGTGCTGAGTCGTGATGCAGGCCGAGGACAGCCGGTTGCGTTGGGTCCGTCCAGGTGGTGTCCGGACATGAGCCCATCTCGGCGGATCGGCTAGTGGTGTCGCCTTCGGTGGTGTGATGCCTGGTAGCAGACTGTTTTGACCTTGGCAGTTGGGGTGGAGGGTGGTCGCCCCTGTTCATTGGGGGCGTTCGGTGTTACGGTGAACCTAGACGAATCTGTTGCCGAGAGGGGGGGCGATTGGTATGTCGAACGTGTTGGTCCGTGGTTTGGCGGTGGGGGGATTGGCGCTAGCGGCGATGGTGTCGTCAGCTGGTGCTGATGTCACCTGTTTTGGAAGAACGGTGACGATTATGGGGACGAGTGGTGATGATGTTCTCGCTGGTACGCCGGGTAGCGATGTGATCTATGGCGGTGGTGGGGATGACACGATTGATGGTCGTGGTGGGGATGATTATGTGTGCGCGGGTCCTGGCAGAGATGAGGTTCGTGGTGGCCAGGGTGATGATCATCTCAATCTGGGGAGTGGTGATGACACCGCATATGGGAATCACGGCAATGATGTGATATCCGGTGTTCGTGGCGAAGACGACATCTTTGGTGGCGTCGGAAACGATCGGCTCTATGGGGGCGAGGGTAAGGACAAAATATATGGTAACTCTGGAAGTGACCGGATTGTTGGCGGGGTTGGAGACGACGATCTCAGGGGAAATGGTGGGAATGACAAGATCTATGGCGGGGTTGGAGATGACGCGATAGCAGGAGACCAGGGCAGTGACGTTGTGGTCGGCAACGCCGGTGATGACATCCTGCGTGGGGGCTGTTATGTTGGATGCTATGGCACTGACGCTGCTGACAGGATCTACGGCGGTAGTGGCCAAGATAAGCTGAAGGGGCAGGCTGGCGCGGACATCATGTCCGGCGGGTCGAGTGATGACGTTATGTATGGGGAGATGGGCGACGACGAGATGTATGGGGGAGAGGGATCTGACCGTTTGTTTGGAGAGAGTGGTAACGATGCCGTGTACGGAAACGGGGGGAACGATGTCGTTGTCGGCATGAGCGGTAACGACCGTGTCTATGGCGGTGACGGTGATGACAAGGTCTATGGTGGATATGGATCAGATGTTCTTTATGGTCACTCTGGAGATGATGAGATCTATGGAGAAGACGGTGTCGACTATTCCTATGGTGGGTCTGGTCACGATGTCATAAAGGATGAATCTGATCCCCCTCGGTTTGGCTATCTCAACGGGGGCAATGGATCGGACATATGTGTTTCCAACTACTGGGCACCAGTCAAGGTGGCTTGTGAATATAGCTAGACCGTCTGCTGGCGGTCTAGCTGGGCTCAACCGGTCGGACGTGGGGAATCACCGTGATCTCGCCCACGTTCATGACCACCGCATCGGCAGCGGTGCGGGCATCACCATGCCCAACAGCGACAAATGCGCACCCCGCGGCGCGCGCCGCATCTCGGTCAGCAATTGAATCGCCGACCATCACGATTCGGTCGAGGGCAATCCCCATCTCGGCCGCGGCTCGCTCGAGGGCGTCGGGAGCTGGCTTGCCATGGTCAACATCGTCACCACCCACGATGGACACGAATCGGTCGGCCAAATCAAAGGTGTTCACCAGATCGAGCGCTGCTGATCGATCATCGGAGGTCACCAGGGCCAGCGCGAGACCGTGACCGATCAGGTCGGCGGTGAGACGATCGAGGTCGGCAAGGGGGAAGAGCCGGGGTTCACCATGGCGGGCTAAGGCTGCTTCGCCAGCAGCGGCTCGCTCAGCGATCTCGTCATCGGTGATCCCGGCCCGGTGAAGGACCTCGATCGACGCGGTCCCGATCTCGGCGGTTGTCCCGGCGGCAAGAATCGACTCTGGAACCAGGAGGCCGTGTTCACGATCGAGCCCCAAACGTTCATCGAGGGCGCGTGCGAGGGCCTGATCGCCCAGAGCGACCGCATCGATCCAGAGCACGGCGATCGGTGCCCAGGTGGCGTCGAGGTCGATCAGGGTGCCGTCTTTGTCGAAGATCACCCCATCGACATCAAGGGTGACCATCCCAGCGCGAATTGTGGTCATCAAGAATCCTCTATCGGTCGGTCTTGCGGCGACGGCGATGATGACGCTCGAGGGCCAGCTCGATCAAACGATCGATGACCTCCCCATAGGTCCAGCCATGGCTCATCACCAGTTTGGGAAACATCGAGATCGGCGTGAATCCGGGCATGGTATTGATCTCGTTGAGCAGGAACCCTCGGCCTCCCTTGGCCGGGTCTTCAAAGAAGAAATCACAGCGTGCCAGACCTTCCACCCTCAATGCTCGATAGGCATCGAGCGCCAGTGAGCGAACTTCATCGGCCTGATCGGCAGTGAGGTCAGCTGGGATGACGCCTTTGGAGACCATATTGATGTATTTGTCGTCATAGGAGTAGAACTCGTCGCCCAGGATGATCTCACCTGGCTGGGAGACAAAGAGATCACGGTTGCCGATCACCGCCAGTTCGATCTCGCGGCCGATGATGCCCTCTTCGATGACGATCCACTCGTCATAGGTCGATGCGATCCTCAAGCCGTCGGCGATCTCGTCGACGCTGTGAGCCTTGGACACCCCGACCGATGACCCCATATTGGCGGGCTTGATGAAGCACGGCAGGCCAAGCTCGTCGGCCAGCTGAGCTGGAAGCTCATCGGTGATCTCGTCGGCGTGGACCGCCCGATAGTGAGCTTGGGCGATCCCCGCTTGAGCGCAGAGCTGTTTGGCGATCGCCTTATCCATGGCGACCGCGGAGCCGAGCACGCCAGAGCCCACATAGGGCACACCAGCGAGTTCCAACAGCCCTTGAACGGTGCCATCTTCGCCCATCGGTCCATGGAGAAGAGGAAAGACCACGGTGGTCTCGTCGGCCTCACTGGCCCGTCCGATGACCTCATCGGGAGACACCGGCTCACCGGCGGGGCTGAGCCGGGTTGGGGTGGTCGATGGATCAGCCAAGGCTCGCTGACCATCGGCGGAGCGGGCCCAGTGCCCGTCGGTAGAGATTCCGATCGGGGTGATCCGGTATCGGCGGGGATCGGCAGCAGCCACAACATGGGCCGCGGTGGTGCAACTCACCTCGTGTTCCGCCGATTGGCCACCGAAGAGCATGACCACATGGATTCGTTCGTTGGGCACCCCAGCGACGGTACCGTACCGAGGTATGCGATTGACGTCATCGGAGGTAGCCGCTGCCACCGGGGGGACCGTGATCGGGGGCGAGACCACGATCGATGGGGCCTCCTTTGACAGCCGCACCTTGACCGGTGGTGAACTCTTCGTGCCCCTCGTTGCCGAGCGCGATGGTCATGACTTCATTCCCGCTGCCCTCAATGCTGGGGCTGGCGCCTATCTGACCGCTCACGACCCGGTCGGTGGGATAGCGATCCAGGTTGACGACACTGCGGTTGCCCTCATGGATCTGGCCCGCTGGGCTCGTCAACGCCTGAACATTCCGGTGGTCGGGGTCACCGGCAGCGTGGGCAAGACCTCGACCAAGGACTTGATCGTATCGGCCCTCGGTCATCGCCGAGTCACCGCCAACCAGCGCAGTTTCAACAATGAGCAGGGACTCCCGGTCACGGTGCTCAGTGCTGATGCTGACACCGAGGTCTTAGTGGTCGAGATGGGGATGCGCGGCCACGGCCAGATCGCCCAGCTCTGTGAAATCGCCCGCCCCACCATCGGGGTAGTCACCGCGGTTGCCGCTGCCCATACCGAGCTGGTCGGCGGTATCGACCAGGTGGCGCGAGCCAAGCAAGAACTGGTCGAATCCCTGCCACGATCGGGGGTGGCGATCCTCAATGCCGACGATGAACGGGTGATCGCGATGGCATCGGCCACCGAGGCGGAGGTCATCAGTTTTGGACAGTGCGGTGAGGTGAGGATCGACGATCTCACCCTCGATCATCTCGCCCGTCCCCGCTTTAGAGTGAGCACGCCTTGGGGAAGCGCTTCGGTTGAACTCGCCGTCAGCGGGGTCCATATGGCATCGAACGCTGCCGCGGCCATCGCTGTAGCTGGGGTGATCGACAACTCGATCGATGCCGCGGTCGATGGCCTCGCAACTGGCTCGTTGACCGGCTCACGGATGGAGATCACCGTAACCGACACTGGAGCGATCATTATCGATGATGCCTACAACGCCAATCCGACCTCGATGACCGCAGCGCTTCACGCCGCTGCCGAGGTTGAGGGTCAGCGTCGGATCGCGGTCGTGGGGGCGATGGGAGAACTCGACGATCCCGTGGCTGCTCACCGGGAGATCGCTGATCTGGCGATCGAGATGGGGTTTGAGCTGGTGCCGGTCGGCACCGATCTCTACGGTGTCGATCCAGCAACCGACCCGGTGGCCGCGTTGGGTCCCCTGGGTGTGGGCGATGTGGTGATCGTTAAAGCCAGCCTATTGAGCGGACTGCAAGCGGTGGCTCGCGACCTGATCGCTGCCAATACTCGTCAGTCGTAGACGTTGTCGATGGCGTCGATCATCTCGATCGACGGGATCGCTGCCGATGGATTGCGTTCGGCTCGCTGGCCGAGCGATGCCCAGCGAGCGATCACGTCGGCGAGAGCGGCCCCGGTGGCATCGGCTCGCACCTGAGCGGCGCTGTACAACTCCTGATCAACCTCGATCTCCAGACGCATAGCCCCATCCTAACCCTCCGGTCGAGCCATGAAGCCGGACCATGCAGCCGGATCGCTAGACCTGGCGGGGGATGCTGATCGGGGTGTAGGGATGGTCATCGTCGGGCGGTGCGAGAAAAGCCGAGTCATCCAACCGGGTCAGATCGGCGTAGCGGGCCAGCACCAGGGCGAAGACACCACCGACGAAGAGCACCGGTCGAGCACCGACCGCGTCCATCAGGCGTCCTCCGATCAGGTTGCTGATCGGCACCATGCCGCCGAACGACATGAACCACAAGGGCATCACCGTGGCCCGTTCAGTGTCATCCAGGTTTTGTTGGATGATCGTGCTCATCGCGGTGGCGATCAAGAAGAAGGTGAAGCCCAAGCCGACCGCGACCACGATCCCGATCCGGAGATCGCTCAACCAGGCAAAGATGCTCAGTGTGACTCCAGCCCCGATCAAACCTCTCGGAACCAGGCGCCGGATGTCCATCCGTGCCAGCCAGGTACCTACCGAAAGTGCGCCCATGAAGGCGCCAAATCCCCAGGTGATATAGAGCAGTTTGTAGCTGCCGCTGGTGGCGCTGATCCCGAAATTGAGCCGAGCTACCGAGGGGAAGAGCCCAACATAGGGCAGCGAGATCAGGGCGAAGAGGGTCATCGACACCAGAGCACGGCGGATCACGCCTCGGTGTCGGGCCACGGCAACACCCGCGAGGAGATGGTCCCATCCTCGCGCCGCTGGCGGTTGGGAGGGTTGGGGCAGGGTGATGATCACCAGGGGGATGATCATGGCGATGAAGGTTGCGGCATTGACCATGAAGAGCTGGGGGATGGAGAGCCCCAGCGCCGCCAAGGCCGCAGCCAGCGAGGGTCCGAGAATCCGGCTGGCGTTAAACATGGCCGAGTTCAAACTGACCGCACCGGTGAGGTCGCGACGATCGACCATCATCGGGATGCTGGCCATGAAGGCCGGAGCGTTCAAGGTGTTGGCAATCCCGATCCCCAGTTGGGCAGCAAAGATCGACCACAAGGGAGCGGTGGTCGCCACCAGGGCGGCGAGCACGAGGGAGAGGACCAGCATGGTCGACTGCATGAACAGGACCAGGCGGGTACGGTTCACCCGATCGGCAAGCATCCCTCCTGGTAGGGAGAGAACCAAGAAGGGGCCGAGTTGGACAAAGATCAAGAGCCCCACCAGCGACGCTGATCCGGTTCGATCATCGATATAGGCCGGCAGGATGAAGTTCTGCATCCAGGTCCCGATCGTCGACAGGGTTGATCCCATAAAGAGGAGACGGAAGTCGCGATACGACAGCGCAGCCCGGATCGTTCCGGGGGCGTGGCGGTGGGGAAGTGGCGGAACAGTCATTGGGGGTCGGTAGGCAACCTAGCGCTCGGGGCTCTGACCTGGACTGAACGGTGCTGGTTCGCCTTGGTGGCATATGTCGCTCACGGTGGCACCCTGAATGGGTGAGCGGGGATCTGGTGATCAATTCGTCGATCCGGATACCGCGCGCCGAGCTGATGGTGTCGGTATCGACCTCGGGTGGGCCGGGTGGTCAGCATGCCAATCGGGCCAAGACCCGGGTTGAACTCATCTTCGATGTGGGGGCATCGGGGGCGTTGACCGCGGCCCAACGGGATCGGATCATCGAAGGTTGGGGGCCGGTGATTCGGGTGGTGGTCGACGATGAGCGCAGTCAGCTACGCAACCGGGCTATCGCTGATGAACGGTTGGCTGAGCGGATCCGCCAGGCACTTGCTCCGCAGCGGACGCGCCGAGCAACGCGGCCGACGCGGGCATCTCAGCGCCGTCGCCGACAAGCCAAAACTCATCGCTCGACGATCAAGCGTCAGCGTCGCCGGCCAACGCTTGATGATTGATCAATCGTTCCAGTCGTCGTCGTCGCTGTCGGGACCGGCATCGCCCGGATCCTGATCGTCGCCGTGATCGCCATCGTCGTGATCGTCATTGTGACGGTCGTGGCGGCCTCTCCCGAGGCTGGTGGCCTTGGCTGCCAGCTCGACGAAGTCAGCCACAATTCGCAGCTCGCTTCCATCGGCGAACTGGCGATTCTCCAGGTGTCCATTGACGGCGATCACGTCGCCGCTCCACAGGCTTTCAGCAAATGAGCCTGCCTGGCCGAAGGCATCGAACTCGAAGTGTTCGGTGCGAGGCCCGCGCCCAGTGGACATCTTGACCACGGTCCGGTTGCCATTCCCTGGACGGAACGGACGATCGGTCACCGTGCCGACAAGTGTCACCACATTCATCAATCTCTCCTCAACAGTGTGGGTACCGCACCGGGCGGTATGTCACCAGCGTAGCCGTCGCGCCATCAGCTCACGAATGCTGCTCAGCCGATGGCGTTCAGGGCATCCAGCGGGGTGATCGCTTCGAGGTTGAGGAAGTCGGCCACCGGCTGGTTGGTGAGGTGGCCATTTAAGGTGTTCAACCCCTCAGCAAGAGCGAGGTCGCGACGGCAAGCCTCGGCGACACCATGGGTTGCCAGTGCAAGCTGGTAGGGGAGGGTGGCGTTGGTGAGGGCATAGGTCGAGGTGTGGGGGACCGCGCCGGGCATATTCCCAACCGCGTAGTGGACGACACCATCGACCACATAGGTGGGATTGGAGTGGGTGGTTTCCTTGGTGGTTTCGATACATCCGCCCTGGTCGACGGCGACATCGACGATGACCGCGCCCGGTTTCATCGTGGACACCATGTCGGCGGTGACCACGATGGGCGCGCGGCCTCCGGCAACGAGGACGGCACCGATCACGAGATCAGCCTCGGAGATCGCCCGCTCGATGGCGCCGCGATTCGCCGCCAGGGTGGTCATCAATCCGGTCTTGACGTCGTCGAGATAGCGGAGCCGGTCAAGATCGCGGTCGACGATGGCGACCTGGGCACCCATGCCCGCAGCGATCTGGGCTGAGTTCCAGCCGACATTGCCACCTCCCAATACGACCACCTTGGCCGGAGGAACGCCCGGGGAACCGCCAAGCAAAACACCGCGGCCTCCCTTATGGCGTTCGAGGTGGTGAGCTCCGGCTTGGGTGGCCAGCCGTCCAGCGATCGCGCTCATCGGGGCCAACAGGGGGAGGCTGCCCTGGGCGGTACGCACCGTCTCGTACGCCACGCCGGTGGTGCCGGCTTCCATGAGAGCCTTGGCGACATCGGGATAGGCCGCAAGATGGAGATAGGTAAACAGGACCAGATCGTCGCGCAGGAACCCGAACTCGGCGGGTCGTGGTTCTTTGACCTTGACCACCATGTGCTGGGACCAGGCATCGGCAGCGGTGGGAACGATGGTTGCACCAGCGGCCACATAGTCATCATCGGTGATAGAAGCTCCCAGCCCGGCACCGGTTTCGATGAAGACATCGATTCCTGCCCGGTGGCATTCTCGGACTCCATCGGGCGTCATCGCTATCCGGTGTTCGTCGGTTTTGATCTCTCGGGGAACGCCAATGGTGGGAATCACGGGTCGCATAGGCCCATATCGTCGCTCATGATGTGGTGAGCTTGCAAGGCCTATCCATCGTCACGACGTGGCACTCTGGGGATGAAACGCGACCGAATGTGGGCATCGGGCGGCGAGATGGCAGCACCGTTGAGTGCACATGATTCGTCTAACGGGTTACGTACCGGTAAATACCATCGTTGTAGTGCGGTTATGTACTTGTTGTAAAAGTGGCACGGCGATTGCCGACTCTCACGCTATGGTATGGCCACGAGCGACCACGGTTATAGATAGCGGTTGTGGTCCCGCTGATCTATTCATACGCCGTGTGACGCCAACGTGTCTGGAGGACGCGCTGACTGGCAGCGTCCTCCAGACATGATTGTTTTTCGGCCAATTGTTGGCTGATCGAGCGCTGTTCGTGCTGGGGTCCGATCCTTGATCATCTCCTCATCAATGATTGATGAGGCGGCGATGTTGGGCGCGAAATTCGCGACGTCCTGCTACCCTCGTGGTGTCTGACGGGCGATTAGCTCAGATGGCTAGAGCACCGCCTTCACACGGCGGGGGTCGTTGGTTCGAGTCCAATATCGCCCACCAGTTAAGAGCGATCGGGTGGGGTGAGCGATCGCTGCGGCACTGAGACGATGGTGAGCGTCGCCCGGTCTCGACAAGAGTCGGGGTCTCAGCCTGGCGTGTGTAGCGCTGGTCGGGTGGCTCCGATCGTCTGAGTCAGCGGCGATATGTCCATGATCACTGTGGGTTCGACATCGATGATGATGTCGTCGTCAGCAAGCAGGGTCCGGAGAGCGACAGCAAGAACCTCAATAGTGGTGGTTCCACCGATCAGGATGAGGTCAAGTTGGCTCATGACCAACTCCCGACAAACCTGTCTCTGTCGCTGGTGAGCGCGGTATAGATTGGGACTATGGCGCTGTGCGAACGACCAGGCTGTTCGGGACCTGGAGTGGTGGTGTATGGCATGAATGTTGATGAGATGGTGTTCTGGATTGCCCCGCTTGATGACAGCGACCATCACGGCAATGTCTTGTGTCAACGCCACGCTGATGTGATGGTGGTGCCGGGCGGTTGGACCCTCGATGATCGCCGTCAGCGCGATCTCCATCTCTTTAATCCCCGAATGGTGCCCTCGTCCGCTGAACCACCTCGTCAGCGTCGTCGGCGCCGGGCATCGGCGGAGTTCGGCGAGCAATTACAGATTGACGGTACCCAGCCAGCACCACCCGCTGACCAGGCGCAAACTGCCGATCTCGATCCCGACGACCCATCCACCGATGCGGTCGACGCCTGGTCGCCAAACTTTGATGTCGACGACGATCTCGACGGCCTCCTCGACGTCTCCAGCCCACTTCTGTCGCGAGCCTTTCGTGGACAACCCAGGAAAAAGCCCTGATGCGTTCGGTCGAAACCGTGGTCTTGTCGGCGACCCCGGAGCGGATCTATCCCCTGATCACCAGCCTTGATCGCTATCCAGACTGGATGCCCCTCGTCGGATCGGCGACCCCCGATCCCGACGACCCCACCGCCTGGACTGTGGAGTTGAGCGCTCGCGTCGGGCCCCTGGTGCGTTCCAAGCAGATCCGCATGGTGCGAGTTGAGACGATCGAGAACCGGTTGGCAGTCTTCGAACGCCACGAGATCGATGGGCGCGACCATGCCCAGTGGGTGCTCCGAGCCGAACTTGTGCCCCAAAGCGAGACCGACACCCTGCTGGCGATGGAGATGACCTATGACGGGTCACTTTGGTCGAACGCTGTGTTGGGCAAGATCCTCGATGCCGAGGTTCAACGAGGTCGCGACGGCCTCAAGGCAGCGCTGAACTCGAATTGATCATCCCGTTAATGATCTGGGTGGACCTTAACGATCGGGATGGGCTGCCCATGCGGTCAGGCGGCCATCGGGTCGACGCTCAAGATGCAGCATCATCTCGAAACACTCGCTGAGCGAGGTTGCGGTCAAGGCATCATCGATTGGGCCCTGGCTCACCGCCCGTCCATCGCGTAGCAAGAGGCAATGGGTCGCTGTGGCCGGAATCTCATCGACATGATGGGTGACCAAGACCGTGGGTGGTGCCGAGTGCCGCTCAGCCATCTGGGCCAGGGCGACCACGAGCTGTTCGCGTCCGCCAAGATCGAGCCGAGCCGATGGCTCATCGAGAAGGACGATCGAAGGATCGTTCATCAAGGTCCGAGCCAAAAAGACTCGCTGTTGCTCCCCCGAGGACAAGGTCCCCAAGGTCCGATCGCCAAACCCGGCGAGCCCCATCTCGGCCAAGAGCTGGTCAGCTCGGGCCCGATCGGCATCGTCATAGCGATGCCACCACGATTCCAGGGCCGCAAACTTGGCGGTCATCACCGCTTCGGCGGCGGTCACCCCCGGACGAAACTGGTCGGCGAGGGCTGCTGATGCATAGCCGATCTGGCGGCGAAGCTCCCTCACATCAACCCGTCCCAGCTCGTGGCCCTGAAGGGTGACCCGTCCCGAACTGGGATGGTCATAGAACGCGGCGATACGGACCAGGGTGGTCTTCCCGCTCCCGTTGGCTCCCAGGATCACCCACTGATCACCGGCATCGACCGATAACGAGAGATCGTCGAGAATGGTACGTCCATCACGGATGACGGTCAGATGGTCGAGCTCCAGAACAGCCATGGCTCACCGAATCGTAGGGGGAACCAGGGCCGCCAGCTGACCGCATGCTGCATCGATATCGGTACCCCGGTTCTGGCGGACCGTGGCATTCGCCCCACGTGATTCCAGCCGATCGCGGAATGCATAGACCCGCTTGAGCGATGACCCACGAGATGGATAACCAGGGGTGGGATTGAGGGGGATCAGATTGATATGGGCTCGGGGCCTCAGACGACGTGACAGGGCAGCCAACTCGTCGGCATCGCTCTCGCGATCATTGACCCCCTCGATGAGGGCCCACTCAAAACTCACCCGTCGCTTGCGCACCGCCAGATAGTCCGAACAGGCTGCAACCAGATCATCGATCGGATACCGGCGATTGATCGGCACCAAGCGATCTCGGAGCTCATCGTTGGCCGCATGGAGCGAGACCGCCAGGGTGACCGGCAAGGAGCGCTGGGCCAAACGGCGAATCCCGGGGATGATCCCCACCGTGGAGACCACGATATGGCGAGCCGATAAGCCGATATCGCCGTGGATGCGTTCGATGGCCTGCCACACCCGCTCATCGTTGGCCATCGGTTCACCCATCCCCATAAAGACCACATTCGACAGTCGTCGCTCGGACTGTGCCGCCCGATGGGCCGCCCGAGCGACCTGTTCGAGGATCTCCCCGACGCTGAGATGGCGGAAGAAGCCCGCCTGGCCGGTGGCGCAAAACCCGCACCCCATCGCACATCCCGCCTGGCTCGACACACACACTGTGGCCCGGCCCGCATAGAGCATCAAGACCGTTTCCACCCGATTGCCATCAGCCAACTCCCACAGTGACTTGATCGTGTCACCCGTATCGCTGATCGACTCGGTGATCAGGGTCAGCGCTGGCGGCATCGCTGACTCCAGCTCCGCCCGCAGCGTCAGGGGCAGAGTGGTCCACTCCGATGGTTCAGAGAATTGGTCATACAACCCACTCCACACTTGGTCGACGCGATAGCGCGGCTGACCCTCGAGCAGGGCCGCCACTTCATCGCGGCTGAGGTCATAGCGGGTGGTATCCATCAGCTCAGACTGTGGCTGCCAGGGCGAGATACTCGTCGATGCGTTGCCTCACCACGTCGAGGCTGGCTCGCCAAAAGGCGATATCGGTGACATCAAACCCAAACCGAGCGCCCAGCTCTTCGGCGGTGTCCATCCCCGCTCGGGACAAGAGGTCGGTATAGCCCACCCGGAACGAATCCGGATCAGCTCGATAGGTGGCGAAGAGCCCATAGCCAAAGAGCTGGCCATAGGTGTAGGGCCAGTTATAGAAATGGGAGCCGTAGTAGTGGGGCTTGAGGAGCCACATATACCGGTGGCGGGTATCGGGATCGATCCCATCGCCATAGGCCTCGGCTTGGGCATCGAGCATGAGGGTGTTGAGCTCGGACACTCCGAGGCTGCCCTGTTCCCGGCGACGGAAGACCTCGCTCTCGAACAGGAACCGAGACCGGATATCGACGATGATCTGGTTGATACCGGCCAGGTCGATATCCAAGAGAGCCAGCCGATCAAGTCCCGAAAGGGTGTTGAGTTCAGCATTGACCGCCAGGGTCTCGCAGAAAATGCTGGCGGTCTCGGCGAGGGCCATCGGCAGGCGGCGCTGGAGGGCAGTGCGCTGAGCCAGGGTGGTGTTGTGGTAGGCGTGACCCAACTCGTGGGCGGTGGTCTGGGCTGAGTCAACCGACCCCGACCAGTTGAGCAAGACCAGGGAGCGATCACCGACAAAGGGCATACAGAACGCGCCCCCGGTTTTGCCGTCGCGAGGCCCGGCATCGATCCAGCGTTCATCGAGTGCTCGGTCAACCAGTCCGGCTAGCTCGTCGCTATAGGTGGCAAACGCTGCTCTCACTCGGGCGATTCCGTCGGTCCAACTCAGCGAGGATGCAGCCTGGGGGAGAGGTGCGACCAGATCCCACCACGGCAATCCGCCATCGTGTCCGTGGAGGGCAGCTTTGGCTCTCATCCATCGGCGTAGATCGGGCAGCACCTCATCAACAGCGGCCTGCATGGCATCAAAGGTGGGGCGGCTCACACTGTTGGCAAACAGGGAGGCATCCAACGGATCAGCCCACTGGCGACGCCGATTGATGGTGATCGCTTCGCCCTTGATGGCGTTCATCGCCGCGGCCACCGGGGTCGCGACCCGAGGCCAGGCGGTCATCTCGGCCTCATACGCAGCCTTGCGGATCTTGGGATCAGGGGAGTTTGCTAGCCCACGTACCGCTGGCATCGGCATCGGATCATCGCCGAGTCCGGCCACCGGTTCGGTGAGCTGGGAGGTGATATCGCTCTGGAGCTGACCCCAGGCGGACGACCCGGTGGGAGCGAGGGCGGCGTAGAGACCTTCTTCGGCTTCCGACATTTGGTGGGCCGAACGCTCGTCGAGTCGACGCAGGGGACCGAGATGCTCAGCCACCTGGGGGCTGACGGCAGCGAGTTCGTCAAGACCGAGGGCGTGAACCCAGTCGGCCAACCGGGCGAGGAGGGGACGGGTACGAGCCTCGATCGTGGTGATTCGGCTGAAGAGGCGTTGAGCCTGCTCATCACGAGAATCGGTGGTGAGCACCGCATACACCGTGGCCCCGGTCACCGTCAGGTCATCGGCGTGGGCGTTCCACGCTGAGATCACCGCATCGGCCGATCGGCCATCATCCTCGGTTATCGGCCGGGGCTCGATGGCCCGAACATCATGGTCGTCGAAGAGGGAGACCAGGCGGGTGGCATTGGCGTCGATCCGTTCCAGGGCGTCAACGAAACTGCGGGCATCCAGCGATTCGTGGACATCGGCAACGCTCCATTGGGGCAGGGTGTCGGTCATCGGATCCTCACTGGTCTAGGTGGGTGGACATCGGCGCTGACCGTCATCGCTTGGTCGGGCGCGACCGGAGACTGTAGCGGTGAAGGCCTGGCGGGAGTCGAGGGTGACGAAACCTAAACGGCGGTAGAGCGAGACAGCAGCACTGTTTGCAGCATCGACATAGAGATGGGCTGTCGAGAGGCCGTGGGCGGTGAGATGGTCAAGACCGGCCAGGACCAGCTGGGTGCCCAACCCTCGTCCGTGGGCTCGCGGGTCGACAGCGATCACATAGATCTCTCCCGATGGCGGATCATCGTGGATCTTGGTCCAACAGAACCCGGCCAAGCCTTCATCATCCTCATAGAGACGGAAGCCATCAGGATCGAACCATGCTTCGGCCTGGCGAGACGCCAAGGTCTCGGGCATCCATCCACCCTGTTCACCGTGGTCGGCGAATGCTCGATTGTTGACCCTGAGCCAGGCCTCCTCGTCGAGACCGGGACGGAAGGCTCGGGTGGTGAGATGTGATGCTCGATCGGTGGGAAGATCGCGGCCCATCCGTAAGAGCGTGCGGTCGAGAACAAAGCCGGCATCGGCAGCGATCGTGCTCGCAGTTGGGCGAGCGGTCCACCAGGTCAGGGGTCCCTCGGTGAGATCAACAGCGGTCTTGAGCAGATCGAGGACCGGTTCATCGTCGCCGAAGGTTTCGACAACAGCGCCATCGTTGGCTCCTGAGACCTGGGCGTAGGCAATCAGGCCGTCAGTGTGGTCGATGACGGTAATGGCCAGAAACCCGTCACCGGATTGGTGTTCAAGGTCGAGGCGCAGATGGTCGCTCAGACCGCCATATCGCTCGGCGAAGGCCTCATAGTCGCTGGCCTGGGCTGGGGACACCCTCGTCTCGACCCTCACCGCCTTCATGTCATCGAGCGTAATCGACCTTCGCTGGTCGACCATATGGCCAGGTCAGGGTGTGCCCAGGGTGCGAATCGCTCGGTGCAGGGTGCGAGCAGCGATCATGAGTTGGCGCTCGGCTTCGTGGAGTGCGGTGACCACATCCTCGCGTTCGGTGTCGAGAAAAGGCGTGGCTAACCCAGCGACCCGATCGCGTTGGCGCTCGACGGTGTCGGCGATCACGATCATCTCGTTGACCGCCGACACGAGACGTGATGAGTGTTCCGAGGCGCTCACACCGTCAACCTACCGGGCTCGTTCCCTTGGGGTTCATGGCCTCGACACCGCCAGCTCGATAGTCTCGCCAGGGTGATTCCCGCGCGCTCCGACCTTCGTGCTCTCAAGGGCTACCACTCGGCCCAGGTCGATGTTGACGTCCGGCTCAATACCAATGAATCCCCGCTTCCGCCGCCCAAGGTTTTTCGGCGGGCTCTGACCGATGAGCTCTCGACGGTGAACTGGCATCGCTACCCCGACCGCCACGCCACCGAGCTTCGTTCAGCGATCGCTGCCTTCCACGGGGTGACCCCCGACATGGTGTTTGCTGCCAATGGTTCGAACGAGGTGCTTCAAACCCTGATCTTGACCTATGCCGGCCCATCGGGGCGGATTGGCATCTTCGAGCCGACCTATCAAATGCATGGCCAGATCGCTCGGGTACTCGGCACCGAGGTCATCGCCGGTCGTCGTCGAGATGATTACACCCTCGATCCGGCTGAACTCACTCGGATCATCACCACCTCGCGCCCCGACATCATCTTTGCGACCTCGCCCAACAACCCGACCGGCCTGGTCGAGCCCCGGGAACGGATCGAGGAGATGGTGGCGATGGCTCCGGGCATCGTGGTGGTCGATGAAGCCTACGCCCAGTTCTCCGACTGGACCGCTCTGGACCTGGTTGGCGAGGACACCCCGCTGGTGGTCACCCGCACCTTCTCGAAGACCTGGAGCATGGCCGGTCTCCGGCTCGGCTATGCGATCGGTCCAACCTGGTTGATCGAGGAGCTCAACAAGGCAGTCCTTCCCTATCATCTCGACGCTGGCAAGCAGATCGCTGGACGGCTGGCCTTCGACTATGTCGACCAGATGGAAGACCGGGTTCGTCTCATCGTCGCTGAACGCGAGCGGATCAGCGATCAGCTCGCCGATCTCGATCTTGATGTCACCCCGAGCGGGGCGAATTTCGTCCTCTTCCGGCCTCGATCGATGGATGCTCACCAGGTCTGGCAGCACTTGGTCGACCGCAGCATCTTGGTGCGCGACTGTTCGACCTGGCCCCATCTCGACAATTGTCTGAGGGTGACGGTTGGCAACCCGGTCGAAAACGATGCCTTCCTGTCCGCCCTTGCCGATGTCCTCACCGGAGGTGACTCATGACCCGCACCGCCACTCGCACCCGGATCACCAACGAGACCTCGATCGAACTCTCGATCGACCTCGACGGCTCAGGATGCACCGAGATCTCCACGGGCATCTCGTTTTATGACCACATGCTTGACCAGATCGGTCGCCATGGCGGCTTTGACCTGACGATCCAGGCCACCGGCGACCTGGCTGTCGACACCCATCACACGGTCGAAGATGTGGCGATCGCTCTCGGTGAAGCCTTCCGTGATGCCCTTGGTGACAAGGCCGGCATTCGCCGGTTTGCCAGCGGTCGGTATCCCCTCGATGAAGCCCTTGCCGACATCGCGCTCGATCTGTCGGGACGGCCCTATGTCGAGTGGCATGTCCCGATTCCTGAGGTCTTGCCCCTCGGTGATCCGCCCTTCGATCCTCAACTTGCCGAGCATGCGATCGCGTCCTTTGCTACTGCAGCGGCGATCACCCTCCATATTGAGCTGGTGCGCGGCCACAACGCCCATCACATCATCGAGTCGATCTTCAAGGGGCTCGGTCGAGCCTTGCGAGATGCGGTTCGTGTCGAATCCTCAGGTGGCGTGCCCTCAACCAAGGGTGTGTTGTGACCTCTCGTCCCCGTCTCGCCGTTCTCGACTACGGCATCGGCAACCTGCATTCGGTCCGCAAGGCGCTCGAACGGATGGGCGGCGATGCCTACCTGGTCACCACACCTGATGATGCTCTCGATGCCGATGGGGTGGTCTTGCCCGGTGTGGGGGCCTTTGGTGCGTGTATGTCAGCGGTCAGGGCTGCTGGGCTCGATCGGGTCGCTCTCGACACCATCGAGGCTGGGCGTCCCTTTTTGGGGATCTGTGTCGGTATGCAGATGCTTTTCGATGGGAGTGCCGAGGACGATGGCGTGGCCGGGCTTGGGGTGATTCCCGGTCGGGTCGAGCCGCTCCCGACCACGATGAAGCGACCCCAGATGCAATGGAACCGGCTCGATATCGTCCATCGTGACGACCCGATGTTTGCTGGTCTTGCCGACGAGCCGTGGGTCTATTTCGTGCATTCCTACGCTGGATGCCCCACCGATCCCGCGGTGGTCGCCGCCACCTGTGACTATGGCACCACCCTGAATGCGGCGTTCCGCCTCGACCAGATTTTCGCCACCCAGTTCCATCCCGAAAAGTCGGGTCCAGTAGGACTACAGCTCTTGTCCAACTTCGTCACCATCTGCGGAGGCCACCGATGACCGCTCGCCCCGATCTCTATCCGGCAATCGACCTTCGCGCTGGCCGAGTGGTGAGGCTCACCCAAGGCGACTATGACGCCGAAACCGTCTATGGCGACGATCCGGTGGCTGTCGCTGAGTCGTTTGTTGCCGCGGGAGCGTCCTGGATTCATGTGGTCGATCTCGATGCTGCCCTGACCGGCGATCCGGTCAACCGGCCGGTCGTCGCGGCCATTGCTCGTGCCCTCGGTGATCGCGCTCAACTCCAAACCGGTGGTGGTGTTCGTTCCCTTGGCGATGTCGAGGTCCTGGCTGAAGCCGGCGTCGCTCGGGTCGTGATGGGGTCAGCCGCCGTTGGCGACCCGGGCTTGGTCAACCGGGCATCAACGATCATGCCGGTTGCCGTCGGGCTCGATCATCGATCAGGCGAGCTGGCGGTTCATGGGTGGACCCTGGGTTCTGGGATTCGACTCGATGCTGCCCTCACCCAGTTTCCGACCGCCTCAGCCTTTGTGATCACCGATATCGGACGCGACGGCATGCTGACCGGTCCCGATCTCACTGGATTGGCGTCGGCGGTTGCCGCAACCACGATTCCGGTCATCGCCAGTGGAGGAGTGGCCACCCTCGACGACATCGTGGCGCTCGCGGCGATCGATGGCTTGGGTGGAATCATCACCGGCAAAGCGATCTATGAAGGCCGGTTCGGTGTCGCTGATGCTGTAGCGGCATTGAGGGATCTCCGATGAAGACCGCTCGGGTGATTCCGTGTCTTGATGTCACCGATGGACGGGTGGTCAAGGGCACCAATTTCGTTGATCTGCGCGATGCCGGTGATCCGGTCGAATTGGCGGCTCGCTACGACGCCGAAGGCGCCGATGAGCTGGTGTTCTTGGATATCACCGCCTCATCTGACGATCGGGCAACCACGGTCGACATGGTCTACCAGGTCGCTGAACGGGTCTATATCCCGTTCACGGTTGGAGGTGGCATCCGCACCCGAGCCGATGCCCGCCAGATGCTGCGAGCTGGGGCCGACAAGGTCAGCGTGAACACCGCCGCGGTGACCAGACCCGAGCTGATCGCCGAGATCGCCACCGAGTTTGGTTCACAGTGTGTGATCGTGGCGATCGATGCCAAACGGTCCGGTAGCACCTGGGAGGTCTATCTCCACGGTGGTCGAACCCCGACCGGGATCGACGCGATCGAATGGGCCCAGCGGGCGATCGGGTTGGGGGCCGGTGAGATCCTGCTGACCTCGATGGATCGGGATGGCACCAAGATCGGCTTTGATCTTGATCTCACCCGTCGGATCAGCGAGTCGGTCGAGGTCCCGGTGATCGCCAGCGGGGGA
>PDWJ01000627.1_pt1 | contig 50030 bp, 32 predicted proteins | sample 1430881 | NCBI WGS metagenome assembly PDWJ01 (sample SAMN01162460, study PRJNA174530) | Oral metagenome, whole genome shotgun sequencing project. | biome: Marine environment; feature: Marine mammal; material: Swab sample of the gingival sulcus; isolation source: swab sample of gingival sulcus...
ACATTCTATAAAAACTAAAAAAAACACTAATAATTGTATTTTATATATTGCTGACTTACAGATATATAAAACATTTTTTCGCCTATAATTTATATTATGTTAAATTGTATAGATATCAGAAAAAGCAACTTTCCTTTTCTGATATAATATATACTACTCTACAAAGATCTGTTTGCAAGTTTATTTGAAAATACTAGATGGATAATGAATAATTTTATCTTTTTCTTCGTGCTGAGAATTTTTTACATCTTCCACAAAGGCATCAATATTTTCTTTCCGAACATTTGGCATACAAATAATATGAGAAATATTTCCTTCCGTAGCCAATTGCCATTTTTCTTTTACCTTCTGTGTTGTTTTAGGAAAAACAACGGTAATAGCATTCGGATTTCGCCAAGCATCAATACCGATTTCCCTTAATTTTTGCTCACAATATTCAGCGATTTCAAGGCTTTTGAGGTATCGTTTTTTCAATCCTTCCACTCCCATTTTCTTAATCGCATACCATAAAATCAGTGGTGAATGCCCGTTTCGAGAACCCGTAATCGTCGTATCCGAAGAACCAATATACGCAATAGCTTTGGAAATTCTATCTCGATTGGTTTTCTTGGCAATCAGCACACCTGTTGGGATGGGCGAACCGATAAATTTATGCCCACTAATCGAAATACTATCCGCTCCATCGGCTAAATCAAAGGCTGGTTTATCTTCCATGAAATTACCAAAACTCCCTGCCAATGCACCATCACAATGAATATAATGATTATGAATCGCCAATTTTTTTAGAATAGATTTTATTTTTGAAACATCATCTTTTGCCTCTTTCATCGTCGTTCCAAAATTTGTCAGAACAATAACAGGAAGATGTCGATTCATTTTAACGGCATTTTCAAAATCTTCATAATCTATTTCGTCGTTTTCTTGTGCCTTAATGGTAATACTCGGAATATTCAATAAATGAATATTTTTTCGAACACTATAATGCGTTGCTTCCGAATAATAAACCATTGCATTAGGATACAATTCCCTCGCTAAATACAATCCATAAAGGTTACTTTCTGAACCTCCATTGGTGACATAACCCCAAAAATCTTTTGGATTGGCTCTGAATAATTCAGCGAAAAAAGCAATCACTTCTCGTTCCATTTGGTGGGTATGAACCAAATAAGTACAAGGCTCAAAAGGATCTCCCAAATTATTAATTGGATACTTGAAAAAATCGTATAATTCCGAATAATCAAAGTCCTTGGAAACAGGATAACCTAAAAAATTATCTCTTGCATTTTGCAATTCCTGTTGTAATCTATCTAATTGTATTTTTATCTCTTCTGAATGATGATTCATTATTTTTATTTGAATTTAAAGTTAAGTTTTAGGTTAAAAAATCGACCTGTTAGATTCACAGGAACAGGATAAATATAATTCGTACTAACATCTGTAACCCATTGATTAGCAATTGTATTATAAATATTGAAAGCATTAAAAACCTGAATACCCAAAGACAGCTCATCGAAGTTTCTTAAAAATCCATAATATTCATTTTTCTTTTTACTTTCAATAAAGACATACGACAAACCAATATCTACTCTTTTATAAGACGGCAAAGTTTTTTGAAACGCATAAGGATCACTAAATAAAGGCGAACCATTCGGCAATCCCATGGCATACACTCCTGTTAAATTTACCCGCATTTTTGGGAATTTTGGCATATAATCTTGATAAAAAATCGAAAATCTCAACCTTTGGTCACTCGGTCTTGGGATATTTCCTTTTCCGTCGATATTTTCATACACTCTTGCATAACTTGCACTTAGCCAAGAATCTATCCCTGGAACAAATTCCCCATACAATCGAGTATCAATTCCGTAAGCATAACCATTTGCATTATTTTTCCCTGTATATCGAATCCTTACATTATCTAAATAATACGGAATTAAATGATCCATTTTTTTATAATACACTTCAGTGGTGAGTTTAAATGGTCTTTCCGACATACTGAACTCATAGTCAGCTCCTAAAATCGCCTGAATAGAGCGTTGAGATTTAATATTAGGATTAAATGAACCATCTAAATTTTTAATCTCCTTATAAAAAGGTGCCTGATAATAAACTCCTCCCGACAAACGGAACAAAACATCACTTTGCCAATCGGGTTTCATTGCCAATTGTAACCTTGGGGAAATAATCGTTTCCTTATTGTAATCCCAATGAGAAAGCCTCGCCCCTGCATTAATAAAGGCTTTATGATTGCCCAATCTCATCTTCTGAGAATACTGAACATAACCAGAATAACGATTGGTTGTAATCTCATTATTTCCTTTAATATGGTATAATAATTCTAAATCCGAAGCATCTAAATTCGCAGGATTTTCAATATAATCCCTTGGAACACTATATCCCAAAGAATCTTGTAATTTCCATTCGTTGGTCAGGTCTTTGACACTTTGTTTTTCGAGTTTAAAACCAAATTCTATATCGGAATTTCGGGTCGGAGAATATTTATTTCTCAACTGAACGCCATAATTTTTCACCCATAAATCATTCCTTGCATTTTCTATCTGTCCACCTACATCATAGGAAGTGACAGGGTCGCCCGTTTCTGGGTCAAAGGCTTGAAGAACATAACCAGAGGCAATGCTATAATATTCTCTTTCTCGGTTTTGATACGCAAACGCATTTAGGTTAAAATCCCATTTTCTGCTTGGGCGATACCTTACCGAAAAATTTCCTAAACTATTTTTATATTGGTCATTCTCTCTTCCTCCATAATAAACATTCAGCTTAATAGGATTTTGCACGGTTCCAAATTCTACCACTTTTTTCTTAGGAATCATCTCATAATCGTTTTTGGAATAAACCCCAATGAACGAAAAAGATAATTTTTTATTCACATGATAATTCAGATAAGATTGGAAATCCATATACTGAGGATTGAAATCGGTATCTCCTTTTAAGGTGTTGAGAATCAAATTGGTATTTCTATATCTCCCTGAAACTAATGCGGTTAGTTTTTTATCATTCGTTGCCAATCCTGTGGTCAGCCTCCCTCCTATTAAACTCGCTTCTCCTCCTAATTCAAACTTTTTCGGTTCTCGGTAATAAATATTTAATGCCGAAGACATTTTATCGCCATATTTCGCTTCAAAACCACCTGCCGAAAAATTGACTGTTGAAACCATATCAGGGTTAATGATACTCATTCCCTCTTGCATAGAATTACGAATAAGGAAAGGTCTATATAACTCTAAATCATTAATATAGATTAAATTTTCATCGTAACTTCCACCACGCACCATATACTGTGAAGATAGTTCGGTATTGGAATTAACAGACGGTAAAGTTTTAATAATTCCCTCTATCCCACCTGATGCCGAAACAACTTGCTGAGCATCTTTGGTATTGATTTTAACGCTCGTTAGTCCTTTCTTTTTTGATCTTCTTTGGAAGATAATTTCTTCTATATTTTTGGTTTTCACTTCATCATCATCTTGTCCATAAATGGATACCGAACTGATGACCAATAGAGAAATGAATATTTTTGAATTAAATTTCATCGAAATTAAATTTTATAAAATAGCTTGTCTGACTTTCGTTAATTTGGCTAATAAATCATCTAACTGATTCAAAGGTAACATATTAGCTCCATCGGATTTTGCTTCGCTTGGATTTTGATGTGTTTCTATAAAAAGTCCATCTACACCAGTGGCAATTCCTGCCTTGGCAATGGTTTCTATCAACTGAGGTTTTCCACCAGTAACACCAGAACTTTGGTTAGGTTTTTGCAAAGAATGCGTCACATCTAAAATCACAGGAGCATAGTTTTTCATTACAGGAATACCCGTGAAATCAACCACCAAATCGCTATATCCAAAAGAATTTCCTCTTTCTATAATCGCTACTTTTTCATTTCCTGCATCTTTCACTTTATTTACCGCAAATTGCATTGCATCGGGCGAAAGAAATTGTCCTTTCTTCAAAGAAACGCATTTCCCTGTTTTAGCGGCCGCCACCACTAAATCGGTTTGTCTGACCAAAAAAGCAGGAATTTGTAATACGTCTACAAATTGAGATGCCATTTCTGCATGATGATTTTCATGAATATCCGTCGTCGTTGGAATATTGAACTCCTCTCCTACTTTTCTAATGATTTTCAAGGCTTTTTCATCGCCAATACCTGTAAATGAATCGATTCTACTGCGATTGGCTTTTTTGAAACTTCCCTTAAAAATATAAGGGATTTTATATTTATTAGTGATTTCTATCACTTTTTCAGCGATGTCCATTGCCATTTTTTCATTTTCAATCGCACAAGGTCCCGCAATGAGAAAAAAGTTATCAGAATCCTGATGATGAATATTTTGAAGATGTTGTATCATTCTTAGACTAATTTTTAAAGTGTAAAGATACCATATTTTTTTTATTGTACAATTTTGTTATTATACCGTATTATAAGGTTACGGAGGTTATGATATAGAGATGTAACGCATTACGCCTCTACTTTGAACTTTTAAACTTTAAACTCATTTCTAACCTTGTGTTAAAAATAATGTATTGAACTTGTATATTGATGCTCCTCTCCTTCCAAAAAAACTCATTATCTTTGCGTCGTGAAAATTTATCAGGAAGACTTTAACGAATTAGAATTTCCAGCATTGCTTTCGGAAATTTCGCCTTTTGCCTATAATGCTAAAACAGCAAAAAAAATCCTTCAGTTGCAACCATTGGAGGAACAAAAAGCGATTACTGAACTCAAAAAAACAGCAGAATTTACGACCAGTTTTGAGAGTGAAACGCCTATCCCTTTTGATGAATTTGATGACATCGAAAAGGAACTGAAACTGATGACGATAGAGAATTTCAGGCTTGAAAACTCAGCGTTTATGAAAATTAAAAGTATGACGCTACAAGTCGGGAAATTACAAAACTTCTTTCCTAAATGGGAAGAATATTTCCCTCTACTCAAAGAGCAAGTAGAAGAATTAGACTATCAAAAAATTATCGCTGATAAAATCACTAAAGTTTTCAATCGTTTTGGAGAAGTTAAAAACGATGCCTCTCCTATTTTAGAGGAAATAAGAAGAAATATCAATCACGCCAAAAGAGCCATTCAAGAGAATTTTAGCAAGGCTTTAAGTTCGGCATCAGAAAAAGGTTATTTAGATGATATTCGAGAAAGTATCATTGACGACCAAAGGGTTCTTGCCGTAAAAACAGGCTTTAAGAAAAGGCTTTCAGGAAGAATTTTAGGTGTTTCAAAAACAGGTTCTATTACTTATATTCAGCCTGATAATGTGGTAAAACATCATTTTAAACTCAAAGAAAACGAAAACCAAGAGAAAAAAGAAATTGATAAAATTTTACGAAAACTCACTGCCGAAATCGCTGAATTTCAACCTCAATTAATTGATTATCAAAATTACCTTTTCGATTTAGACATTACGAGAGCCAAGGCACTTTTTGCCCGTAAAATCAATGGTGTATTACCGAAAATCAATCCTCATAAAACTTTAAAACTGATTAATGCTTACCACCCTCTTTTGTGGTTGCAAAATCAAGAGGAAAACAAGACCATTCATCCTCAAACGCTCAAACTGACAGAACACAACCGAATTATTGGAATTTCGGGACCCAATGCAGGAGGGAAATCCATTACTTTAAAAACCGTTGGACTTTTACAATTGATGATACAAAGTGGAATTTTGGTGCCTGTTCATCCGAAATCAGAAATGTTTTTCTTTGATAATATAATGACCGATATTGGTGATAATCAATCTATTGAAAATCATCTTTCCACCTATTCTTCTCGCCTTAAAAAAATGGGTCAAATCATTAAAAAGGCAGATAATAACACCTTATTATTAATTGATGAATTTGGTACAGGTTCTGACCCTGAACTTGGTGGTGCTTTGGCAGAAAGTTTCTTGGAATTTTTCTATCAAAAGAAAAGTTTTGCGATTATTACAACGCATTACACCAATATTAAACTAAAAATTGAGCAACTGCCTAATGCTCAAAATGCAGCAATGCTTTTTGATGAAAAAACTTTGCAACCAATGTACAAATTGGAAGTAGGACAAGCAGGTAGTTCGTTTACTTTTGAGGTGGCAGAAAAGAATAAAATCCCTTATTTTATCATTAAAAAAGCGAAAGATAAAGTGGTTCACGATGTGGTGAATTTAGATAAGACGATTGTTAAACTTCAACAAGAAAAATTTGAAGTTGAAAAACTAAAAACCAATCTTTCCGAACAAAAAGAAAATACCCAAAACAAAAGAGATAACCTCCATAAATTAAACGAACAACTTGAACAAAAACTTTATAATTTTCAAAAACTTTACGAAAGTGAACACCGAAAATTACAATTTGGAAACAAAATAGAGAGTTTTGTTGATAGCTATATTAATGGGAAACACCGAAAGCATATTGTAAAGGATTTTGTGAAATTATTGGAGCAAGAAAAACACCGAAAATTAGGAACTGATAAAGACGAAAACAAGAAATTGAAAGTCATTAAAAAGAAAATCACTCAGCAACTAAAAAAAGTGGAAGTTCAGGAGAAAATTGCCGAAACCAACGAAAAATTAATCCAAGAAACCAAAAAGGAAAGAGCCGTTTGGCTAAAACCTGGGCAAAGGGTAAGGATAAAGGGTAGTTCTTCTGTGGGAACGATTTTGGAAATTCATAAAAACGGAAAGGCTACGATTAATTACGGAAAATTTAAAACGCAGATTTCACAAGACGAATTGGAAAGAGTTTGATGTTGAATGGTTTAAAATTCAATACTACCTGATATTAAAGGTTAAACTTATTGGATTTTTTTAAGAAACATAACATCTTTTAATATTGTTAAAAACAAAAGTCATTTCCATTAAAAGTTTACATTTTCGAAAAAATTAACATAATAAAATGAACAATAAGAATATTTTTATAAAAGCTATAATTTTAGTTTTGATATTGAGTATTACCAACCTGATGGCACAGAAAATACCAGCAATGCAACCGAATAAAACTGTCAATGGTAAGAAAGAAGGTAAATGGTTAATTTGGTTGAATAAATATGAAGAAAAAACCAATAAAAAAGAAAGGGTTAATTACTATTTAATAGTGAGTTATAAAAATGATACGCTGGACGGAAAATACACCCAATATTACAAAAATGGTGTCAAAATAGAAGAGAAAAATTATATCGGTGGAAAACTAAATGGGAAATACATCGAATATTATGAAGATGGGAGCATTTCGGGAGAATCGAATTATAAAGATGGTGAATTGGATGGAGAATACACTGAATATTATGAGAATGGAAATATTGCAAGAAAAGAGTATTATAAAAATGGAGAAGTAGATGGTGAGTATATTGAGTATCACGAAAATGGAAGTATTTGGGAGAAAGGAAATATGATCAATGGTAAGGAAGAGGGGAAAGTTATTTGGTATTATGAAAATGGAAAACTATGGAAAAAAGAACATTATAAAGACGGTGAAAAGCATGGAAGCCAAATCAAATACTATCGTAATGGTAAGAAAAAAGAAAAATATATTTACAAAAATGGTGCAAAAAATGGTAAAGCCATAATCTACTATGATAATGGTAATAAAAAAGAGCAATCCTTTTACAAAAACAATAAAAAAGAAGGGAAACATATTGAATATTATTTCGATGGCAATATCAAAATGGAAGAAGATTATAAAAACGGAAAAGTAAATGGAAAGCGAATTAGGTATGATGAAAAAGGAAATGTTAATATGGAGGTGCAGTTAAAAAATGGGAAATTAAACGGAAAAATAATTCAATACAATGAGGACGGAAGCGTGTGGAAGGTAGAAAATTATAAGAATGGAGAGGAAGAAGGAAAGTTTATAACATATTATGCTAATGGAAGTATTCGGAGGGAAAGGAATTATAAAAATGGGGAATTAGATGGAGAGGAAATCGAATATCACAAAAATGGGAAAATAGATACAAAAGCACATTATGTCAATGGAGAGTTAGATGGAAAAGTTACCAAATATTATTACAATGGTGACATAAAAGAAGAATGTAACTTTAAAAATGGTGAACTAGAAGGAAAATTTATTGAATATTATATTGACCATACAGTAGCCAAAGAAAGTTATTATATAAATGGTAAGCTCGAAGGAAAGTATTTTGAATATTATTACAATGGAAATCTACAAATAGAAATGGATTTCAAAAATGGAAAGGTAAACGGAAAAATAATTGAGTATTATAAAAACGAAAGGGTAAAGGTAAAAAGGAGTATTAAAAATAATCAATTAGATGGAAAAACGATTATATACTATGAAAATGGTAATGTGAAAGCAGAGATAGACTTCAAAAATGGAAAATTTGTTGCATATTATGAAGATGGAAATTTGGAGGCAAAAGGAAATTTTAGAGAAGAGAAAATAGAAGGCGAATATACTGAGTATTATCAAAATGGGAAGTTGAAAGAAAAAAGAAATTTTAAAAACAACAAAGAAGATGGGAAATCAATAAAGTATGATGAAAATGGAAAAATAATAGAAACAAAATTCTATGAAAACGGAAAAGAAATAAAAAATAAAACCAATTGACGATAAGAATAACTTTAGTTTCACTAATAAAAACAATACCTTACCTAGAAAACACCCTATTTCCGACAAGTATCAAATGAATTTAAGAAGTTTGAAATAATTTTAACAAAAAATTGACTTTTCTCATACGTTAGTTCATTAGTAATTTCTTATTTTTGCACGAAATAATTATCAATTTAAAAATCACGATGACAAATTATGTAAGTGCAAAAGAAGCGATTTCTTGTATTAAAAGCGGAGATAGAGTTTTTTTACATGGAAGTGCTTGTACACCCAACTTTTTAGTAGATGAGTTAGCCAACCAAGCAGATAGATTAAGAGGAGTAGAAATTGTATCTATTACAGTACAAGGCGAAATTAAAGTGGCTCAGCCAGAATATAAAGACAGTTTTTTCATTAATTCTTTATTTGTTTCCACGCCTGTTAGAAAGGCAGCTAATAGTGAGCAAGGAAGTTTTGTACCTGTCTTTTTAAGCGAAATTCCTTTATTATTTAAAAGAGGAATTATGCCATTGGATGTGGCTATCGTTACTGTTTCACCACCTGATGCTCATGGATATTGTACTTTAGGGACTTCCGTAGATGTAGCTCGTTCGGCAGTAGATTCTGCAAAAATGATTATCGCACAGGTAAACCCTCAGATGCCAAGAACTCATGGAGATGCTTTAATTCATAAAGATAGAATCCATAAAATGGTATTGCATGATAATCCTTTGATGACTTTGGACTATGGTTCAAAAGCAGGTGCAGAGGAAATAAAAATAGGTCAGTTAATCGCCGAAATGATTGATGACCGTTCTACCCTACAAATGGGAATAGGAACTATCCCTGATTCTGTTTTAAAATCATTGAATAACCACAAAGATTTGGGGGTTCATACCGAAATGTTAAGTGATGGAATTATTGATTTGGTAGCCAATGATGTAATTACCAATAAATATAAGGGAATTCATCGAAATAGAACAATTACAGCATTTTGTTTTGGAACTAAACGATTGTACGATTATATAGACGACAATCCATCGTTCTCTTTCTTCGATGTACAGTATGTAAACGACCCTGCAGTCATTAGGCAAAATAAAAAATTAGTAGCAATTAACTCAGCGGTAGAGATTGATTTAACAGGTCAAGTTTGTTCGGATTCTATCGGAACTTATCAATATTCAGGAATTGGTGGACAGATGGATTTTATGAGAGGAGCGGCATTAAGCGAAGGTGGAAAACCAATTATTGCCATTACTTCTAGAACGAAAAAAGGAATTCCAAGAATTACGCCAATGTTAAAAGAGGGTGCAGGTGTGGTAACCACAAGAGGACATGTTCATTATGTAGTTACAGAATATGGTGTGGCGTATCTTTATGGTAAAAACCTAAGACAAAGAGCAGAGGAACTTATCAAAATTGCTCATCCAGACGATAGAGAAATGCTTGAGAGAGCCGCTTTTGAAAGGTTTAATCGTTAAGGAAACAAAAAATATCAATATATTTAGGGTTAGAATATCAACATTCTAACCTTTTTTTGTTTTGAAAAGGAAGATAGAAAAATTTAAAACCCTAAAAATAAAAGGCTATTTTTTAATGATATTTACTTCAAATCTCTTTTAATAATAATTGAATTTCTTTCATTTTTTTTTCGTAAATTGCGTGGTGAAATTAAATACTAAAAAATTTAACCTATGTCAACACTTACTTTTGCTGAAAAAATAGCACAAGCCGATAACTTTTTACCAATTAATGGAACCGATTATATTGAGTTCTATGTGGGAAATGCTAAACAAGCGGCTCATTATTATAAGACTGCCTTTGGATTTCAATCTGTAGCTTATGCAGGTCCAGAAACAGGCGTTAAAGATAGAGCATCTTATGTCCTTCAACAAGGTAAAATTAGATTGGTTTTAACGACAGGTTTAAAATCAGATTCTCCTATTTGTGAGCACCAAAAAAAACACGGAGATGGTGTTAAAATTTTGGCACTTTGGGTAGATGACGCTTACAAAGCCTTTGAAGAAACGACCAAAAGAGGTGGAAAACCTTATATGGAACCTAAAACCATTACCGATGAACACGGAGAAGTGAGAATGTCGGGTATTTATACTTATGGAGAAACAGTTCATATGTTTATTGAGCGAAAAAATTATAAAGGCGAATTTATGCCTGGATACGAAAAATGGGAAAGCGATTACAACCCAGAAGATTGTGGATTGTTGTATGTAGACCATTGTGTAGGAAATGTAGATTGGAACAGAATGTTACCTGTTGTAAAATGGTACGAGGATGTAATGGGATTCGTCAATATCTTATCTTTTGATGATAAACAAATTAATACCGAATATTCAGCATTGATGTCTAAGGTAATGAGTAACGGAAATGGTTATGCTAAATTTCCAATCAACGAACCAGCAGAGGGTAAAAGAAAATCTCAGGTAGAAGAATATTTAGATTTCTACGAAGGCGAAGGTGTTCAGCATATTGCCGTGGCAACCAAAAATATTATTAAAACCGTTTCTGACCTTAAAGCAAGAGGAGTTGAATTCCTTTCTGCACCGCCAGAAGCTTATTACGAAATGGTTCCTGATAGAGTTGGTGAAATAGATGAAGATTTAAAAGAACTTCAAAAATTAGGAATTTTAATCGACCATGACGAAGAAGGATATTTATTACAAATTTTCACTAAACCAGTAGAAGACCGTCCTACCCTATTCTTTGAAATTATCGAAAGACATGGTGCTCAGAGTTTTGGAGCAGGAAATTTCAAAGCTTTATTCGAGGCATTAGAAAGAGAGCAAGAAAGAAGAGGAAATCTTTAAATTCAATTAAAAACACAATGAAAAAACAAATATTATTCATCTTATTCTTACTTTTTGCCATTAATATCAATGCTCAATATGGTACTGCTGAGCGTGTTTTAACTCGATTGGAACAACGAAAAGGTTTGCACCAAGAGCAAGTAAAAAAAATGAGTATTAGTGGTAAAAAGTTTGTTCTAATTAAAGATTTTAAAGACCATACAGAACGAAAATTCATTTCGTTTGATGGGAAAAAAGTCACTTATGTAGAACTGATTGATGATAAAAAAACAGGGAAAACCTCTTCCAAAGTCTTTACAGGTGATATGATGCGAAACAAACATAATGTTGTTTCCATTAGAGCCAATTATTTGGAAGGGAAAAGAATCCCTATCGCTATTACCAAAACAATGGTATTTATGCAGTTAGATGATAAACTCTACCTGATTGATGCCAATACCAAAGAAGAATGGATTGAAAGATTAGATAATTAGATAATTTCTTAATTATCTAATCTTTTAATTTTTTTAATCTTTACATATTTTAATAAAAATTTAAAAACAATGAAATCATTTGTAAAATACGATTCGAAAAACGATTTTTCGATTTATAATATTCCTTTTGGAGTAGGAGTTTTCAATAAAACTTATATCGCTTGTGCCACGAGAATTGGCGACCAAATTATCGATTTAGCCACTTTGTATGATTATGGCTATTTTGAAGATATTGATGGTTTGGACGATAATGTTTTTGAGGCTTATACTTTGAATCCTTTTATCGAATTAGGAAAACCTGTAACCAACAAAGTAAGAGAAACCATTCAGCAGTTATTATTGGAAGGTTCTAAATTATCTAAAGACGAAAAAACGATTGAAGAATGCTTCTTTGATTTGGATGAAGTAATGATGATGATGCCTGTGCATGTATCTAATTATACGGACTTCTACAGTAGTATCGATCATGCTACCAATGTAGGAAAAATGTTTAGAGATCCAGAAAATGCACTTTTACCAAACTGGAAATACATTCCTGTAGGTTATCACGGAAGAGCTTCTTCTATTGTCGTTTCAGGAGCAGAAATCATCAGACCAAAAGGTCAGCAAAAACCAAAAGATGCCGATAAGCCTGTTTTTGGACCGACTAAATTATTAGATTTTGAATTAGAAATGGCATTTATCGTTAATAAAAACACCGAAATGGGAGAATCTATCTCTACCGCTGAGGCAGAAGATGCCATCTTCGGAATGGTGATTTTTAATGATTGGTCAGCGAGAGATATTCAAGCGTGGGAATATGTTCCATTAGGACCTTTCTTAGCGAAAAACTTCGCTTCTTCTATTTCTCCTTGGGTAGTTACTTTGGAGGCATTAGAGCCGTTTAAGGTAGCATCTCCTAAGCAAGAGCCAGAAGTATTTGATTATTTAAAATTTGAAGGTGATAAAAATATCGATATTAATTTAGAGGTGTATATCACGCCAGAAAATGGCGAAGATAATTTAGTTTGCCAAAGTAATTACAAATATATGTATTGGAATATGTGTCAGCAATTGGCTCATCACACCGTAAATGGTTGTAATGTAGAAGTAGGTGATATGTATGCGTCAGGAACGATTTCAGGAAAAGAAAAACACGAGTTTGGTTCTATGTTGGAATTGACTTGGAGAGGAACTCAGCCTTTAAAATTATCAGACGGAACAGAAAGAAAATTCATCAACGATGGAGATACCGTAACGATGAAAGGTTTCGCCGAAAAAGACGGAATAAGAGTTGGTTTCGGAGAAGTAAGTGGTAAAATTTTGCCTGCTAAATAAGATTCAAAAATTTAAAAATTAAAGGATTAAAAGATTACTTAATGTACCCATTTTAATCCTTTTTTTTAACACTTAATAATTCAAAAAATGAAAAGTGAAGGGAATTATTAATTATGATAATCTTTGAATTTTTCAATCTTTTAATCTTTTAATTTGAAATAAGAAAATGAAAACAGTTAATCCAAAAGAAATACAAGGTGCAGCGGTGCAAAAAATATTGCAAACTGCTGTTGCTCCCAGACCGATTGCTTTGGCATCCACCATTGATAAAGATGGAAATGTGAATTTATCGCCTTTTAGTTTTTTCAATGTATTCAGTGCTAAACCGCCAGTAGTGGTTTTTTCGCCTGCGAGGAGAGTGAGAGATAACACGACCAAAGATACTTTGGAAAATGTAAAACAAACCCAAGAAGTAACCATTGGAATTGTCAATTACAAAATCGTTCAGCAGATGTCTTTGTCTTCTACGGAATACGAAACTAGTGTAAATGAATTTATTAAATCTGGCTTAACGATGAAAAAAGCCGATTTTGTAAAAACACCGCTCATTGAAGAATGTCCTGTTAATTTTGAATGTAAAGTCCTTGAAATAAAAGAATTAGGACAAGAAGGAGGAGCAGGGAATTTGGTCATTTGTGAAATTATCAATATTCACATTCGTGAAGAATATTTGAATGATAAAGGCGATTTAGACCAAATCAAATTGGATTTAGTGGCGAGACTTGGAGGAAATTGGTATTCCAGAAATGATGGTTCTAATTTCTTTGAAGTCCCTAAACCTTTAGTTACCAAAGGAATAGGATTTGACCAATTACCCAACGAAATAAAACATAGTAAAGTGTTCACAGGTAACGACTTAGGAATGTTGGCGAATGTAGAAACTTTACCACAGGGAACTTACGCTTCGGATGAAGAAACACACAAAAAAGCACAAGAGTTATTATCTCGTGCTTTGATTAGTGATGCTTGGAAGCTTTTAGTTTCTTAAATTTGATTTAAAAACTCAATCATATAATCTGTTGCCTTCTGTAAATCGGGAGGCAATTGTTTTTCTAACCAAGGTTCTACTGCCCCAAAAGTATGATTAGCATTGTCTATTTTTATCAATTTAGACTTCGTATTCCATTGATGAAGTTGTTCTGCATTGGAAAAATCAACGGCTTTATCTTCGGTTCCGTGAATGATTAAATAAGGTTTATCCAAATTTTCAACAGCTTTCTGAACATTTAGCCTTTCTTTGTTTTGTTGATAATCTTCAAAAAATTGAAAATAATGAGGCATTTGTTGTTTCGTACGACCATTGAAAGCATAAAAAACGCCTTTTTCTTTCCATTCTTCCCACTTTTCTCCTTTTGGAAATCGATCCAAAGAACTGACCGATGCCAATGTGATAAGTGCCTTAATTTTAGGATTTTCAAAGGCTTGAATAATCGATAAACCTCCACCTCTACTATGACCTATCAAACTGATTTTACGATTATCGACCTCTTTTTTTTCTGAAAAAACATCAATTACTTTTTGAATATCAGCTAATTCTTTGGTATAATTATTCTGTCCAAAAGACTCTAAGTCTGCAAATTCGTTTGGTTTTTCCAAACTTGTTCCGTTGTGAGAAGAATTGAATTTAACCACATAAAAACCTTGATTGGCAATGGCTTTACACATCAAATCCCAAGCTCCCCAATCTTTATAACCTTTATAACCATGAAGAAAAACCACCAATGGCAATTTCTGTTCGGCAGGTTGATAGAAAGCATCTGCTAAAAATGCTTTGGTTTCGGGATTTTGAACGATAATATTTCTTTTTATTTCCATTTTAATATTAATTCAGTAGTTTGATATTATTTTTTAATACCCTAAAATTCTCAAAATATCTTCGGCTTTTTGTTCATTTTTAAAAGTCTTAAAAGTGAAGTTTCCGTCCTTATCTTTATCAATTAAAATATGCTGAGGCTGAGGAATTAAACAATGATGAACTCCACCAAAACCACTGATAGATTCTTGGTAAGCCCCCGTATTGAAAAATCCGATATATAAAGGCTTTTGAGCATTAAAGGTAGGTAAATAAATGGCATTAGTATGTTGTTCTGCATTATAATAATCGTCCGAATCACAAGTTAATCCACCCAAAAATACCCGTTCGTAAGTATCGTCCCAATGGTTAATCGGTAGCATGATAAAATGTCGATTAATCGCCCAAGTATCAGGCAAAGTGGTCATAAACGAAGAGTTAATCATATTCCATTTTTCTCGGTCATTTTGTCGTTTCTGAGAGATGATTTGATAGATATTCGCCCCGCTTTCCCCTACGGTAAAACTTCCAAATTCCGTATAAATATTGGGTTCTTCTACGCCTTCCTCTTCACAGAATTTTTTAATCTGAGAAACAATTTCGTTGACCATATATGCGTAATCGTAATTGAAATTGAGGGAGTTTTTAATCGGAAAACCTCCACCGATATTCAAAGAATCTATCTCAGGAGCAATCTTTTTCAGTTTGGCATACACCCTTAAACACTTGAATAATTCGTTCCAATAATACGCCGTGTCTTTAATTCCAGTATTGATAAAAAAGTGCAACATTTTCAGCCTTGCATTAGGATGTTCGGCAATTTTTTGACTATAATAAGGGATAATGTCCTTATATCCAATCCCTAAACGAGAGGTATAAAATTCAAATTTCGGTTCTTCCTCGGAAGCGATTCTTATTCCAATATTAAAATTAACATCAATGCTCTCGGTAAGCTTATCCAATTCTCGGTAGTTGTCCAAAATCGGAATAATATTTTCAAAACCATCGTTAATCATTTCGGAGATTCGCTCCAAATAATCATCCGTTTTAAAGCCATTGCAAACGACCTCCATATCCTTATTAAGTTTGCCTTTTTGGTGCAAATTTTTCACAATATCCATATCATACGCCGAAGAAGTTTCTATGGAAATATCATTTTTTAGTGCCTCTTCTATCACAAAACTAAAATGGCTTGATTTGGTGCAATAGCAATATTTATAGGCTTTTTGGTAATTATTTTTTTGGAAAGCCTCTTGAAACCAAGTTTTTGCCTTTTGAATATTTTCTGAAATTTTTGGCAAGTAACTAATTTTCAAAGGAGTTCCGAACTCTTCTATCACTTCCATTAGTGGAATATCGTGAAAGGTGAGTTGGTTTTCGGTAACTTTAAATTCTTCTGTTGGGAAATTCAAAGTTTGATCTATAAAATCTGAATATTTGATTTTCATTTTTTTATTAAAATAATCGCAAAAATAAACTTTTTATTGATTTAATTTATCCTTTGGACGATTTTATAAGGTAATAAATAATTGGTGTAAAAATTAAGATGAATAGCAAAGGTAAAAACCAGATGCTTATAAAGTGCTTGTTTCCAACCGTTTCAAAGATAATCACCCCGAAGATAAAAACAAATACCAATTTTAACATTCTAATTAATCTTGTCGCATTTTCGTATTGATATTTTGCATTTTGAGCCGTTATCTCAACTGGATAATTGAAAATATGGGGAAACCTATTGAGAATCGTCATTCCTATAAAAAGTATTGTTATAACCATCGGTAACTGAAAGATATTCGCCTTATTGCCAAAAGCATCTGCTTCTCCTTTAGCATTATAATGTGTTGGAATTACTTCATTTAAGTCGTTGTAATTCAACACAGTAAAAACCCAAATGCTTGCCAACATTAGCCAGCCTATTATTTCAATGATAATATCCGTTGTGCTTATATTTAACTTTATTCGAGGTCTATTTTTCATTTTGATTATAATTTTTCTTTCCAATAAAAACCAATACTTCTCCTTTTTCAAACTGAATATCTACGGTATTGGCATCAGCGTAATTTCTCGTGCTTATTTTCTCCGTAAGGCTTAAATTCTGCCCCTTTAAATCCCAATGTAAACCTTTGGTGGTGATGTTTTCTGCAAAAGGAAAAGGATATAGGGAAATCATTTTATGCTTGACATCTCGAAGTTGGTGTTTTTTATCGAGAAAAAAATAATGAGAATATTCATCAAAAAGACGAATATCTAAGTCTTTTTTAAACTGATAAACCGTCGTCAAATTCCCCAAAAAATGGTCTTGCTCTCCTCCACTCGCCCCATATACCTGAACTTCTTTTACGCCTTTTTCCATCAAAATAGCCAATGCCTTATGAAAATCTGTCTGACTTTGGTCGGGAGTGGGAATAAACTTTTTTTCATCAATTTCGATATGCTCTCCGATGTGAGAATCAAAATCTCCAGAAATAAAATCCAACTTTTCCACAGGGAAATTCAGTTTCAATAAATAATGCAAAGCACCATCTGTACACGCCACCATATCAAAGCCTTCCCAATGGGGAATCTGTGTTGGAGCATCTCCATTGATGAATAAAATGGCTTTCATTTTTTTTATTAAAAGATTTAAAAATTAAAGGACTAAGAAATTATAAATTACTCACTAAACTACTAAATTACTAGACTACTAGATTACTAGATTATTAAATCACAATGTTTTATCATTCGGGTTCCAATATTCCTCTGGTTCCTTTTCTAATTTTGAAATATACCTTGCCAAGACGAATAAATAATCTGACAAACGATTAAGATACTGAATGATTTCCGCACGCATTTCTTCTTGCTGATGGAGAAAAACCATACTTCGCTCTGCCCTTCTACAAACCGTTCTTGCAATATGAAGCGTCGTAGCTATTCTTCCACCTCCTGGTAAAATAAAATACTTTAAAGGCTCTAATTTTTCATTAAAATCGTCCATCCATTGTTCTAATTCCTCAACCTCTATATTCGAAATTGTTATCGGTAACCTTGATTTTCCGTTGGCCAACATCAGTTTATCAACTGGTGTTGCTACTTCTGAACCGAGCGTAAATAAATCAAACTGAATTTTTTTCAACTGTCGAAGGACTTTTTTATCTTTTATTTCGCTTTTTGCCGAACCGATAAAGGCATTCAGTTCATCAACATTTCCATAGGCTTCGACCCTTGCACTGGATTTGGGAACTCTCGTTCCTCCGTACAATGCCGTATCGCCTTTATCTCCTGTTTTGGTGTATATTTTCATATTATTTTGATTTAAAAATTAAAAGATTGAGAAATTAAAAAATTAAAACTCAAAACTACTGATATACTTTAATTTTTCGGTGCTAAATTTTTGAGCTTCTTGCTCTGCCATTTCTTTGGTGTAAACGGAACTGAGTTCCTTTTTTTGGAGAACAAAAGAAGAATATTCGTTTTTATCAATCACATTTTCAAACAAATAAGCAATATGAGAATCTGCCAGAGCAGAAAAACTAATGTCTTGATAAGTATGCAGGAGTTTTAAATCTTTGGGTGTTGTGAAACATTCATTTACTTCGTTTCGAAGTTGATCTTTATTGTCAAAATCACCTGCCCAAATATGATAAACGAAATGTTTTTTCTTGGCTTTATAATCAATTTTTTGATAGACAAAGTTCTCTCCAAGATAGGCTTCTCTTACTTGTGGATCTTCGGCTAAAACTTCTGGTTTTCCTTGCTTTAGAATCCTACCTTCAAACATAATATAGGTTTTGTTGGTAATCGCTAAAGTCTGCTGAACATTATGATCTGTGATTAAAATTCCGATATTTTTATCCACTAAACTCCTTACAATGCGCTGAATATCTTCCACCGCAATAGGATCGACACCCGCAAAGGGTTCATCTAATAAAATAAAATTAGGACTCGTCGCCAAGCACCTTGCAATCTCGGTTCTTCTTCGTTCTCCACCCGATAACAAATCTCCTCGATTTTTACGAACATGCTCTAAGGAAAACTCCTCTATCAGTTCTTCACACTTCATTTTTTGCTCTCGCTTAGATAATTTGGTAAGTTGAAGAACACTCATAATATTGTCTTCTACCGACAGTTTTCTAAAAACTGATGCCTCTTGTGCCAAATATCCAATGCCTTTTTGAGCCCTTTTATACATCGCATTTTTGGTGATATTTTCATCTCCTAAAAACACATTACCCATGGTTGGTTTTACCAATCCCACAATCATATAAAAAGTCGTCGTTTTCCCTGCTCCATTGGGCCCTAAAAGTCCAACAATTTCACCTTGTTTTACTTCTACGGAAACTCCTTTCACTACTTTTTTAGAGCCATATTCCTTGATTAAATTCTCACCTCTTAATATCATTCAACAAAGATAAAAAAAATAATGCTTTAATCCGTGAAATCATTTTATTATACCATTTCAAAGATTAAAAGGTATGATCCTAAAATTTAGATTATCCGTTTTCCGAATACCATTTTTTCTTTAACCAAAAAGCAACATTCACCAAGGCGATTAAAGCAGGAACTTCTACCAAAGGACCTATCACTCCCGCAAAGGCTTGTCCCGAATGTAAGCCGAAAACCCCTATCGAAACAGCAATCGCTAATTCAAAATTGTTTCCCGATGCCGTGAAAGAAATCGCTGCATTTTTTCCATAATCGGCTCCCATTTTTTTACCCAAAAAGAAACTGACCAAAAACATTAAAGCAAAATAAATCACCAAAGGAATGGCTATTTTTAACACATCAAAAGGGATTTCCAATATCATTTCGCCCTTTAAACTAAACATTAAAACAATGGTTAATAATAAAGAAATCAAAGTGATAGGAGATATTTTCGGTACAAAAACTTTTTGATACCATTCTTCGCCCTTGGCTCTTTTTAAAATTTGTCTCGTCAAGAAACCTAACACAAAAGGAATTCCCAAATAAATCGCTACACTTTCGGCAATCTGACCAATGGTAAGACTGATTTCCAAACTTTCCATTCCAAAATAAGGCGGTAAAACGGTAATGAAAAAATAAGCATAAATACTATAAAAAAAGACTTGAAAAATACTATTCATCGCTACCAAACCTGCAGCATATTCCCTATTTCCGTCTGCCAATTCGTTCCAAACAATCACCATTGCAATACACCTTGCTGACCCAATGAGTATCAACCCCACCATATATTCGGGTTCGTCTCGGAGGAAAATAATCGCCAACAAAAACATTAAAATAGGTCCTATTATCCAGTTTAAAAGCAAAGAAACACTCAGAATTTTAGTGTTTTTAAAAACTTTTCCTAACTCTTCATAACGAACTTTAGCAAAAGGTGGATACATCATCAGGATTAATCCTATTGCCAAAGGAATATTGGTTGTTCCATAAGAAAATTGCTGTATAAAATCTGAACTCGATGGATAGATATACCCAATTCCTACACCAATTCCCATTGCCATAAAAATCCAAAGGGTTAGGTTTTTATCTAAAAAATTCAGTTTTTTTCTTTCGTGAGGCTGACAATTATTTGCTGACATTATTTTGATTTTTAATCGTTTGCATTACAAAAAACATTTCCGAGGCAATTTGTAAACTTCTTTCTTTATAAGTTTCGTCCATCTCGGAAGTTCCATCACTGATTTTAGGGTCTTGGTATTTTACCGCTACTTTTTGCTCGGCACCATCCACTAAAGGACAATTTTCATCGGCACTATTGCAGGTCATTACCGCTAAAAAATCAGATTTTGGATTAAACTCATGATTGTATTTTTTGGAAAAACCAATCATCGGTTGAGTGGCATCACTTATTTTAATCCCATAGATAGGGTTTTCCTTTTCAACGATTTTAAAAATAGTAAATCCTTGATTTTGTAGTGTTTCCACTATTTTGGGAAACATTGCCGTCGCCTCTGTTCCTCCAGAATAAGCCTCTACCTTTTCGATTCCGAAATAAACCGCCATTGTTTTTGCCCAAATCTGAGCCAGATGACTTCTCCTCGAATTATGGGTGCAAATAAAATTAAGACGAATCTCTTTATTATTGTTTATTTTAGCTTGAATAAAATCGATTAAAGGTTCTAAAACTGCTTTCCTTTCAGTTGGGATTTCAATTTTTGAAACGAAATCTATGGTTTCTTGTAATGTAGAATACATCGTTATTGATTTTCAATTAACAACAACCTGAACTTGGCTCACAACAAGAAGTTTTAGGGGCGTTAAGTTCCGAAAGTTTCACTTTTTTCTTCTCAAAACTTGGCAATCCACATTGGTCAGGAGCTAAACAATTCGTGAGTTTAGAAGTTAAAATAAATTGACCTTCTTTGAAATCTATTCCAAATTTTCCAATCGTTTCCAACTGATATTCCACTTCGATTTCCGCATCTTGAAGATGTAGTTTTTCCTCAGAAATTTGAATAATATGTTGTAATTTTTCAGATTTTAATCGATGGTCGGTATCAATGGAAGTCCACAACTGAAAATTAACCGTCATTTCTTTTCTTTCCACTCCACCGCAATCTATAAAGTGTTTGTTGATTTGTCCTACTTCGGTAATATGAAAATGAGCAGGTACTTTTTCGCCATTTTCTAATACAAAGTGTAATTCTTCTACCTGATTGAGTTTCTCTTTAAATTCTGATAATTTCATCGTTTTATTGTTTATTAATCCTTATAATAATTCCGACAAATATACAAAATATTCTAAGAGGCGATTTAATTTTAGGTCAAATAAACACTTCGTTTTCCAATAATTTTATCAAGCGTTCAATGATTTTTTGAGAGACCGTTTTCACAAATTCTTCCCTTTCCAATTGTGGAAAATACATTTGATAATGATAGACTTTATTTTTTATTTTAATCGCATAATAGATCAGTCCAATATCGTTATTAAATTCGTCGGTGCAAGGTCCCGCAACGCCTGTTGTAGCAATGGCAATATCCGTTTCAAATAATTTTTGACAACCTTCCACCATTTCCAAAGCTACTTCTTTACTGACTACCGTTTTTGCCTGAATTGTACCTTCCTTAACTCCCAAAAGTCTGATTTTCTGCCGATAATCATAAGCCACCACTCCACCGATATAATATTGAGAACTTCCTGAAACAGCGGTTAGTAATCTCACTAATTCTCCTACTGTACAACTTTCGGCAGTGGAAATCGTAAATTGATTTTCAACTACTATTGTTTTTAATTTTTCTATCATCTTTCTACTGAATTCATTTTAATAAAAAATCCTAAACTCATCAAGCTTAGGATTTTTACTTTAAACTCAAAAAAACAAATGAGCTTTTATTTTAACTGATTAAAAATCTCCCAATAATTTGAAGTATATTCCTTCACAAGTTTCTTAACGCACCTGTTAGAAGTCACCTTTAATTGTACTTTTTTAATCGTATTCAAAGGTTTGTTTTCAAAAACAGATACCTTTTCATCATACGTTTTAGGTGACCCATAGGTATATTCTGCTGTCCATTCATATCTATAATTCTTATTTCTTATATTAGGAAAGAAAGCAACAGTTTGGTCATCGTACTTTATTTCTTTAAAATCTTGTATCACAATATCACAAGGAGGAATAATTTTATCTCCTCTTACGATAACCTTATCTTCTCTTACAACAATTTTATCATCTTTTACAACTTGAATGTTCTTTGTACATCGTTGAACTCCATTCTTTGTAAGTACCGTTAAATTAAGAGTAGCCTCACCTAAGTTGGGAACATTAACCAAGACTTCATTTCTCTTGTTATTACTTATAATACTAGCATTGGCACCTGCAACAGCCCATTGATAACAATCCTGACATTGAGCATCCATAACAGAGGCACTAAAAGAAACATTGTTTCCTACCACTGCACTACTCGCTCCTTCTATTTTACACTGTCCATAGAGTACAGAAGACACCGCAAAAATTAAACTTAGTAATATCTTTTTCATATAATTATGTTTTTATTAGCGCAAATATAAAAAATAAATCTAAAAAGGATATTTATACTTTCAATGATTTTTATCATTTATTGTAATATTGATATTACACCTGAATTACCCCTAGATTAAATTTTTCTGTAATTGGACTATGATTGGCAGCTTCAATTCCCATCGAAATCCATTTTCTAGTATCTAAAGGATTGATAACAGCGTCCGTCCATAATCTCGCCGCAGAGTAAGTTGCTTCGGTTTGTTTTTTATATCGCTGAGAAATAGTATCCATTATTTTTTGATGCTCTTCTTCGGTGATTTCTTTTCCTTGTTTTTTCAATGAAGATTCTTCTATCTGAGCTAATACTTTCGCTGCCTGAGTTCCTCCCATTACGGCTAATTCTGCCCAAGGCCAAGCGACGATTAATCTTGGGGCATACGCTTTTCCACACATCGCATAATTACCTGCTCCATAAGAGTTTCCTGTAACAATCGTGAATTTTGGTACTACCGAATTAGACACCGCATTTACTAATTTCGCTCCATCTTTGATAATTCCGTTATGCTCAGATTTACTTCCTACCATAAACCCTGTAACATCTTGCAAGAAAATTAACGGAATTTTTCTTTGGTTGCAATTGGCAATAAATCTCGTTGCCTTATCTGCTGAATCAGAATAAATTACTCCTCCAAACTGCATTTCTCCCTTGGCATTTTTTACCAAAGTTCTCTGATTCGCTACAATCCCTACGCTCCAACCATCAATTCTTGCCGTTGCACAGATAATGGTTTTTCCATAATCAGATTTGTATTCTTCATATTCAGAGTTATCGACCAAACATTTAATAATTTCCAAAGTATCATATTGTTCGGCTCTTGAACTAGGCATTAAACCAAAGATATTTTCAGGTTTTTCTTTTGGCTCAGCAGGTTCTATTCTATCAAATCCAGCTTTATCATAATCGCCAATGGATTTCATAATATTTTTAATTCTATCCAAGGCATCTTTATCATCTTTAGCCTTATAATCCGTTACTCCTGAAATAGAACAATGTGTCGTAGCACCACCAAGGGTTTCGTTGTCTATACTTTCGCCAATGGCTGCTTTTACTAAATAACTTCCCGCCAAGAAGATAGATCCTGTTTTATCTACAATCATGGCTTCATCGCTCATAATCGGTAAGTAAGCACCTCCTGCAACACAACTTCCCATTACCGCAGAAATTTGGATAATTCCCATCGCACTCATCTTGGCATTATTTCTAAAAATTCGTCCGAAATGTTCTTTATCAGGGAAGATTTCATCTTGCATCGGTAAATAAACACCCGCAGAATCTACCAAATAAATAATTGGCAATCTATTTTCCATTGCAATTTCTTGGGCTCTTAGGTTCTTTTTTCCTGTAATTGGAAACCACGCTCCTGCCTTTACAGAAGCATCATTAGCTACCACCAAACATTGTTTCCCTGCAACATAACCCATTTTTACGACTACGCCACCACTTGGGCAACCACCATGTTCCTCATACATCTCATAACCCGCAAAAGCACCTATTTCAATAGCGTCTGCATCCTTATCTAATAGATAATCAATTCTTTCCCTTGCGGTCATTTTTCCTTTAGAACGTAATTTCTCCAATCTCTTTTCTCCTCCACCCTTTTTTATTTGGGTTAATAATCGATTAATTTGCGATAATTTTAGTTTATTTTCGTCTTCTCTTTTATTAAATTTCAAGTCCATTTTTAAAAATTTTGCCTAATATACGGTTTTTAATTTATTTTCAAATTGAAATGTTAAAAAAGTTGGCTAATAGCTAATAGTGATTAGCGGTTGGCTCGTAACCTATTCAACTTTAAACAAATCGAAGTTTGAACAAAATTAAACCTTGACTTACAAATGCTCTATTTTTTCCGAATTTTTTAAATCCACAGGTTTTTTGGCATTCTTTCTGAGTTTCATATTGATAAATTCTACTGCCAAAGAAAAGAATATCGCAAAGTACAAATACCCTTTCGGAATTACCCCAACTTCCTGATTTAACAATACAAAATGCCCTAAATGAGAAGCTTCTGCGAGTAACATCACTCCTATTAATATTAAAAAGGACAATCCTAAAATCTGAATTGTTGGATGTTTATTCACAAAATTAGACACCGCTCCTGCAAATACCAACATAATCGCAATGGAAACAACAACGGCCAAAATCATAATCGCCATTGCTCCCATTTCGCCATACTCCTTGAAACTTACCAATCCTACTGCCGTTAATATACTATCGAAGGAAAATACTAAATTCAACCCTGCAATCTGAACAATTGCAGAAGTAAGCGAAATCCTTTTGGGTGTATTCCCTTGTTTTAATTCCTCTTCCCCCTCTAATTTATGATGAATTTCCGTAACCGATTTATACAATAAAAACAATCCTCCACAGAAAATAATAATCGACTGACCTGTAATCTGTCCATGAAACCAAGACCATTCTAAAGCATACAAAGGCTCATTAAGGCTCACTACCCATTTAATTCCAAAAAGTAATATAATCCTAAAAACCATTGCTAAAATCAAACCGATATTTCGGGCTTTCCTTTGGTCGTTTTGGGCTATTTTATTAGAAATAATAGAAATAAAAACAATATTATCTATTCCTAAAACAATCTCTAAAAAAGTTAAGGTTAGCAAGGCTACCCAAGCGTCTACTGATAAAAAGACTTCGAAAAATTCCATATTTTATTTTTTTGTTGAAAACTTGCACAAATATAACAATTTGTTTTTAGGTGGAAGATTTAGAGTTAAAGGTTCTAAATATTAAACTGTGAGAATTAATCAGTATTTCTTTTATCGTAATTATTTTTTATATTTTCAAACTCCACATCAAATGAAGAAAATCGCACAATTAAAGCCTCTCCTTTTGAGAAAGTATCAATTTCTATTTTATATTGAGCAGTAAAATCAAATAACTCCTCCTTAGTTTTGAACTGTTTACAAATCTTTTCTAATTTTTCGGCATCACTTCGATATTCTTCACAACTGACTTCATAATAAGAACGCCCAATACCCGTATCAATTACTTGATATATCCAAAATAAATTGGTTATAATTAACAACACAACCAAAACGACTATTTTCCAATTTATTTTCACAAGTCTTTTATTTTTAACAAAAATATGAATTAATAATGATATTTTTGCCAAAGATTAAAAATATGAAAAAATTCGCTTTTTTACGATTGCATTTTGTGGTTTTCCTATGGGGATTTACAGCCATTATTGGGAAACTCATCACTGCTCCCTCTATGGTCATTGTCTTTTATAGAATGTCGCTGACCGCAGTTTTTCTATGGCTATTCACTCGACTGATAAGGAGAAAAAGCATTAAAGTAAATCGTCAATTAGTCTTTCAACTATTAGGCGTTGGAGTGATTATGGCTTTGCATTGGCTTTGTTTTTTCCAATCAATAAAGGTCGCTAATGTTTCTATTGCCTTATGTTGTTTGTCCTTATCTACTCTGTTTGCATCGATTATTGAGCCTTTTATCTACAAACGAAAACATGATTTTTCGGAAGTCATCATTGGTTTTGTCATTGTCCTTTGTATTACACTGATTTTTAAAGTCGAATTTCAGTATAAAGAGGGTATTTTCTTTGGTATTCTAACCGCTTTATTTGGAACTATTTTTTCCATTCTGAATGGCAAATTATATGGCAAAACGGCTTCGGAGAATATTATTTTGTATGAAATGTTAGGTGGCTCGGTAGTGATTACCTTATTTTTATTGCTGAATAATAACCTAACGGCGATTTCGGAAATAGGCATACAGGATTTTGGTCTTATTGCCTTATTGGCGGGAGTTTTTACAGCTTACCCAATGTTAGAGTCGGTTAATTTAATGAAATATATTTCACCTTTCACCTTAATTTTAACTGTAAATTTGGAACCAATATATGGTATTTTATTTGCTTTTATTATCTTTGGCAAATCGGAATTGATGAGCCCTATTTTTTATATTGCTTCATTGGTTATGATTTTAGCCATTTTTGTCAATGGAATATTGAAGAAAGGCTGAGTACCATAATCATACATCAAGTTATTAATATTGTGCGTTGGTACAAAATACAAGTAAAACTATGAACAAAAAAATCACATTATTACTATTAGGATTTTCGGTTTTTGCAAATGCTCAAATCGTAAGAAAATACTCGAATGAATTTTTAAATATCGGTGCAGGAGCAAGAGGTTTGGCAATGGGTGGAGCTGTTGTTACAAGCCAAAATGATGTATATTCACCAATGTGGAATCCCGCAGGTTTAGTGGATATTAAAGAAGATTGGCAAGGAGCAATAATGCACGCCGAATACTTTCAATCTATCGCCAAATACGATTATATGGCGTTTGCAAAACCTGTTAATGAAAATGGTGTTTTTGCTGTTTCTATTGTCAGGTTAGGAATTGATGATATTTTGGATACGACAAAACTCATTGATGCGAATGGTAATATCGATTATGACCGAATTTCCAAATTCTCTCAAGCCGATTATGCAGGTTTGGTTTCGTATGCCTTTCATCCTAACAATAATAAAAATATCGACCTTGGGGTAAACGCTAAAATCGTCTACCGAAATGTCGGAAAATTTGCCAATGCCTTTGGTTTTGGTTTTGATATCGGTGGAAAATACAGGACAGATAGCGGCTGGAACTTCGGAGGGGTAATCAGAGATGTGACTACGACTGTGAATTTTTGGAAAATCAATCAGGATAAATTATCAACGGTGGTCAATGGAGAGGAATTTAACCCTGTTCCAAAAAATAAAATGGAACTAACTGCCCCAAAACTGAATCTCGGAGCAAGTAAAAAATTCACGATTAATGATAAAATCAATCTTCTTCCTGAAGCTGGACTGAATGTAGAATTTGCTAAAACAAAAGCCTTAGTTTCGAGTAGTTTTGCGAGTATTACGCCATTTGCGGGAATGGAAATGGAATATCAAAAAATGATTTTCGTAAGATTGGGAGTTAATCGTTTCCAAAGTATTACAGATATCGAAGATGAAAGCCGAAAACTCTCCTTTCAGCCGAGTGCTGGTTTAGGAATTAAATACAAAGGACTGACTTTAGATTATGCTATTACCAATTCAGGAATCGGTGGGTCTAATTTCTTCTCTAACTTCTTTTCTCTAAAATTTGATATGAGTGGGTTTAAGGATTAAAAAATTAAAGGGATTATAGATTATTCAAAATTGAATAATCTTTTCTCTTTTTTTTGTCTAATTTGATTGATTAAAAAACGCCCAAACTATTTTCGCTTTGCTTTTACCTAAAATTTCTTCTAAGGTTTCAAGGTTGGCTTCTTTCACTCTCTTAACGGATTTTAGTCTGGAAAGCAGTAATTTGATAGACTTCTCTCCTATTCCTGAAATCTGTTCCAACTCCGATTGAATGGTTGTGTTTTTTCTTCTTGTTCGATGATGTTTTACGCCAAATCGGTGAGATTCATCTCGTACTCTTTGCAAAACTTTTAACGTTTCCGATGTTTTATCCAAATACAAAGGAATTGAATCTTCGGGGAAGAAAATTTCCTCCAATTTTTTTGCAATTCCAATAATACTGATTTGTCCGTACAATCCTAATTTCTTCAAACTCTTTACTGCCGAAGAAAGTTGCCCTTTTCCTCCATCAATTAATATCAATTGTGGTAAAGGCAATTTTTCCTCTAATAATCTTTTATAACGACGATAAATCACTTCTTCCATCGATGCAAAATCATTTGCTCCCTTTACTGTTTTAATATGGAAAATCCGATAATCTTTTTTACTTGGTTTTCCATTTTTAAAAACAACACAAGCCCCCACAGGATTCGTTCCTTGAATGTTAGAATTATCAAAACCTTCAATATGGCGAGGTTCTTCTGGTAAGTGAAGAAGTTTCTTCATCTCTGCCATTATTCTATTCGTATGTCTTTCTGGGTCAATGATTTTAACTTGCTTTATTTTCTCAATACGATATTCCTTAGCATTTTTTTCGGACAATTCTACAATTCGTTTTTTATCGCCTACTTTGGGAACAATAATTTTAACATTCGGAATATTAATTCCTAAATGAAAAGGAAGGAAAATTTCCTTGGAATTAGAACCAAACTTCCGCCTAATTTCAATCAAGGATTCTTCTAAAATCTCTTCATCTGTCTCCTCCAAAACTTTCTTGATTTCGGTGGTATAACTTTGGATAATACTTCCATTTCTAATCTTGAAAAAATTCACATAACCTGCCGTTTCATCGCTTGTCATTCCAAAAACATCTACATCATCTATATTCGGATTGACAATGGTGTTTTTCGCCTGATATTCCTCTAATTTTTCTAATTTCTCTTTGGTCATCTGAGCGTTTTCAAACTCCAATTTCCCAGCAAAACGGTGCATTTCTTGGGTTAAATACTCCTTTGCCAATCGGAAATCTCCTTTTATCATCGCCCGAATGGCTTTTACCTTTTCATCATATTCTTCCTCACTTTCCAAACCTTCGCAACCACCTTCACAGTTTTTAATATGATATTCCAAACACACCTTATATTTCCCTTTATCAATATTTTGAGGAGATAAATTTAAGGTACAAGTTCTTAGTTTATAGATTTGTTTAATGGTTTCTAAAAGAATTTTGGCAGGTTTCAGTTTGGCATAAGGGCCATAATACTCGGAGCCGTCTTTAATGACTTTTCGTGTGAGAAAAATGCGTGGAAAAGGTTCGTTTTTAATGCAAATCCAAGGATAAGACTTATCATCTTTCAGCATGATATTATAGAACGGCTGATGTTCTTTTATTAAATTATTTTCCAACAAAAGTGCATCATATTCACTATTCACCACCGTTGTTTCGAGCCGAGCAATTTTATTGACCATTATCTGAATACGGTAACCCAAGCCTTTTTTATTAAAATAAGAACGAACTCTTTTTTTTAAATTTTTGGCTTTTCCTACATAGAGTAATTGATCGTTTTTATCATAATAACGATAAACACCCGCTTCGGATGGCAAAGTTTTCAACTGAAGTGCTAATTGTGAATCCACAAGGCAAAAATAAGCTTTTTTTTTATTTGAAGTCGTTTAAAAAGAAGAGAAAATCGGTGAAATATCGCCTATTTTTAAAGCATAAAAAAGACTTATCAATTTGATAAGCCTTTTGTAAAATATCATTTAGATGAATTATTTATCTTCACCTTCCATTTGTTTGGTTGCAGTCATTGCTGTTACCATATCGGTTAACATACTACTTGCTGCCGTTGGCGAATTAGGAATCAACACTAAATTCGAACGGTTAGATGCTCCAATGGAATTTAAAGTATCATAATGCTGTGTTACGACAATCAGCGCTGATGCTTCTTTTGGATCGATATTGACATCATTTAACATCCTTACCGACTCTTCTAAACCTCTAGCAATCTCTCTTCTTTGGTCTGCGATACCTTGTCCTTGTAATTTTTTAGATTCCGCCTCTGCTTTTGCTACTGCTACAATTCTAATTCTCTGTGCTTCGGATTCGTACTCTGCCGCTTTTTTCTCTCTTTCTGCTGCATTAATCCTGTTCATTGCATGTTTTACTTGCTCATCTGGGTCAATATCCGTTACCAATGCCTTAATGATATCATAACCATAACTTTGCATAGATTCTTGCAATTCTCTTTTTATCGCTACTGCAATATCATCTTTCCTTACAAAAACATCATCCAACTTCATCTTTGGAACTTCGGCTCTTACCACATCAAAAACATAAGAGGTAATCTGCCCTTCTGGATATTCTAAACGATAATAAGCATCTTTAACATTGTTTCTAACAACTTGATACTGAACAGATACTTTCATTTTAACAAATACATTGTCCAAAGTTTTGGTATCAATTAAAACATCTAATTGCTGAATTCTTAAATTCAACCTTTGAGCCACCTGATCAATAAACGGAATTTTTAAGTGCAATCCTGAATGTCTTACAGAATTAAATTTCCCTAACCTTTCGATAACAGCTGCTGTTTCTTGCTTTACCGTGAAAAACGATGCTAATAAGGTAACCAATCCCAAAAAAGCAACTACTCCCAATACAATTTCCATACTATCTAATTTTTTTAATTTAGTTCGTCCAAATTTACCGATTTTTTTTGATAACACAAAATAAAAATCCGATTAATCATCCATTCAAAAGCGTGTGTAAAATTGAACCAATTTAAATTCTCAAGTATTTTAATTAAAATTCAACAATTTCAATAAACAATCCGTATTTTTGCCACCAATTGATTTTATTACACTATGAAAAAATTCTTTGACTTTATTATTTCTACTAAAATGATGGCGGTTTTATTGGTGATTTATGCCATTGCAATGGCTTATGCTACCTTTTTGGAAAACGATTATGGAACGCCTACAGCCAAAGCATTAATCTATGAAGCAAAATGGTTTGAAGTCGTAATGTTGCTATTGATTTTAAATTTTATTGGAAATATTGCAAGGTATCGTTTATGGAAAAAAGGCAAATTACCAGTTTTAATTTTTCACCTTTCTTTCATTTTTATTTTCGTGGGTGGAGCAATAACGAGGTATATTAGTTTTGAAGGAATGATGAATATTCGAGAAGGGAAAACATCTAACCAAATCATCTCTCAAAAGCAATTCTTCAAAATGCAAATAGAAGAAAAAGGAGAAAGACAAAATTATGATGTACCTTATATTATGTCGCCTTTGCACAAAGATATGAAAGCCAAATTTCGTTTTAATAATGAAATTATAGAAGTTAATTCATTGGATTTTATTCCGAGAAAAAAGGATAGTTTAATCGAAAATACACAAGGTACAAGGTATTTACATTTCGTAACCGCAGGGAAAAACGGAAGAGAAAATTATTACCTACAAAGCGGAGAATCGAAATCTCTAAACGGTATTTTGGTCACTTTTAACCGAAATATTGAGGGAGCAATAGAGTTTAAGGAAGAAAACGGGAAATTATTCATCAAATCGCCTGTTGATGCCGAATATATGACCATGGCAACTCAGCAAAAAAGTCAAGTGAAAAGCGAGGAGTTTAATCCTTTAGCACTCAGAAGTCTTTACACCATTGATAAGGTAAATATCGTAGTTCCTGAAGGCATTAAAACAGGGAAATTGGTGTCTTATTCAGGAGATAAACAAAAAGATAAAGGATTGTATGATGTTTTAAAGGTGGAAGTAAAAACCCCTAAATCTACTCAAAAGGTTGATTTATTAGTAGACCAATCCAATCCTGCTCTGTATAAGCAAATCAGCATTGATCAATACAATATTATTTTAGGGTATGGACCTAAGATTTACAAAACGGAAAATTTTAGTATTAAATTAGATGATTTCGTGATGGAGACTTATCCAGGAAGTAATTCTCCGAGTGCTTTTGAAAGCCACATCAAAATCATTGATAATGGTAAAGAAACCCCACATAGAATTTATATGAATAATGTATTGGATTATAAAGGTTACCGATTTTTCCAATCGGGATTTGACCCTGACAGATTAGGAACAAGGCTTTCTGTAAATCATGATTATTGGGGAACTTTGATTACCTATATCGGTTATTTCTTTCTCTTTACTTCGATGTTTTTAATTTTCTTTTGGAAAGGTACTCGCTTTTCTGATTTAATGAAAATGTTAAAGAAAATTAATCAAAAACAAACCTTAAGTGTTGTACTACTTCTTTTCAGTTGGACATTCTTTGCACAAAATATCGATATGCATGGAGGTCAAAAAAGAACCGAAAATCAAACCTTAAGTGTTAAGGATGAACACGCAGGACATTCGCATTCACATCAAGAGAACCAAGAATCAAAAACCAAGAATCAGGAGCCAAAAGCCAAGAGCCGAAGACATATGGCAACGATTTCAACTGATGATGCGATTGCCCAGACGAAAATTCCAAAAGAACACGCCGATAAATTTGGTTATTTATTGGTGCAAAATATCGAAGGGAGAATTGTTCCGATTAACACCCAAGCTTTAGATGTATTGCGAAAATTATATCATAAAGATTCTTTTAAAGGAACTGATGGCAAATCTTTAACTGCCGAACAATGGTTTTTATCGGTCAATACCAATACGCCTTTGTGGATTACCGTTCCAATGATAAAAGTGAGCAACCGAGGTGGCGAAAAATTATTAAAAAAAGTAAAAGCCAATAAAGAGGGATACACTTCTTTGGTCAATTTATATCCAAAAGGAGCAGATGGATTACCTTATTTTATTTTACAAAAAGACTTTGAAAAAGCCTTTGCTACCAAAGTTGCCAAGCAGTCGGAATACGATAAACAAGTCATTAAACTCAACGAAAAAGTACAGATTTTCAATCAGTTTTTCTTGGGGCAATTTATGCGAGTGGTTCCTCTGAAAAACGATCCTAATCACACTTGGAATTCTTGGACTGATACCAACGCCAAGCCTGATTTAGCCTCTCAGAAAATCATTGGTCCTTATTTGGCGGAAGTGGTTGTGGCAGAGCAAACAGGAAAATGGGACAGAGCAGATAAAGAATTAGAAAAGCTAAAAGCCTATCAACAAAAATGGGGTAAAAATGTAGTTCCGTCAAAAAATAAAGTGAATTTAGAAATATTGATGAATAAAGTGAATGTCAATTTTAAATTATTGATTTTCTATTCATTAATTGGAATCTCTTTGATTGTCTTAGGTTTTGTGGAGCTTTTCAAACCGAATAAAATCATTCATAAAGTAATTAAGGTACTTATTGTGATTGGTTGTATTGGTTACTTTTTCCAATTTTTAGGATTGGTAGGAAGATGGTATGTTTCTGGACACGCTCCTTGGAGTAATGGTTATGAAGCCATTGTATTTATCTCTTGGGTGGGTATTACAGCAGGATTATTTTTATATAAAAATGCTAATGCGCTTATCCCTGCCGCAGGATTTATGGTAGCGGTAATCATGATGGGATTTGCTCATGGAGGTTCTGCATTAGACCCACAAATTACGCCATTGGTACCTGTATTAAAATCTTATTGGCTGATTATCCATGTGGCGATTATCACTTCGAGTTATGGTTTCTTTGGATTGTCTTTTGTCATTGCAGTTATCTCGTTATTATTTTATGTTTTCGCAGATAAAAAGTCATTTAAAAATCACGAAAGTACAACCATGAAAGAATTAAGCATCGTTTCTGAAATGTCTTTAACCATCGGTTTATATGCACTTACCATCGGAACCTTTATGGGAGGAATTTGGGCAAATGAATCTTGGGGTAGATATTGGTCTTGGGATCCAAAGGAAACTTGGGCTTTCATTTCGGTGATTGTTTATTCTTTCATATTACATATGCGATTAATTCCTGGATTAAGGGGAAGATGGGCATTTAATGTAGCGGCAATGTTTGGAATTTCTTCTGTAATAATGACTTATTTCGGGGTGAATTATTACCTCAGTGGGTTGCACTCTTATGCCGCAGGAGATCCTATTCCTATTCCAATTTGGGTCTATTTAGGACTTGGATTCATGTTAATTTTAAGTGTATTTTCTTATATCAAGTATAAAGGCTTGAAAAAGGCTTAATATTACACTTTTTGACTATATATGATATAAGGTGTAATTCTTTTGTATTGGGTTTCCTATCATTTCTGAAATAAATTGCATTGTTGTCAATCTATTTTAGGACAAAATAAAATATTAAACGAGGGTTTATGAATTTCATAAACCCTTTTTCAATATCATTTTTAATTTAAAAAAAATATAAATAACCAATTTCAATACGATAAAATAGGGCTTAACAAGACTTTTTTTATTGAAAAAGCCAAAATAAGCTCCTAAATTCAGAAAATAATAATTTTAATACCTATTTTTTCATTATTTTTTTTGTATATTTGAAGAAATAATCGTATAGAGCATGTTGATATTTTAAATATTATCATTTTTTGAGGTTCTATGAAGAAGAGATAAACATACTTTTTTTATCTATTTGAATATATTTAAGTTAAAGTGGTCTATTACCATTAATTTTCGAAAAAACACTTTATAAAAATATTCTTATGGGAAATTCTGACCAAAAAACGAGTATAGTTTTCTCTTTTGTTTCTAATTTAGGTTTGCTAATTGGTCAAACTGCTTACATTTTAGACATCAATAAAGACGCTAGTGACGAAGTTAAAATTGAAGAAGTTGAAAAATTTCTTCACAATTTGGGCTACGATATTGACGATAATAGCCAAGTTGTAGAGGTTATTCAAGGTATTATTACAACAGCAGAGGATATTAAGGAACTCATTGAAGGCTTGATTGATTTTCCTTGGGGAAAAGGTTATGATGAGGTTCTCCACTTTAAAATTAGTGATAATATAAAGGAGGAAGGAAAAGATCTATTTCAGACGGGTAAAGACTTAGTTGATGCTATTATAGCATTAAAAGATTGTATAGAAGGTTTCGATACGGGACAAGGAACAATCTTAGACAAAAACTTCCCACGCCGTTTCAATGATCATTTATTTATTTCGATGCTTCGTAAGATGGAAGATGGAAGTTTATTTGATAACTTAGTAGAGGATGAAATGGAACGTGAGGCTCTTAAGAAAACCACTTTCGTTAAGAGTTTAAAAATTACTCTTGCCACACTTGAACTTTTTGAAATATCAGACACACAGGAGGTTAATATACTCTACGAAAATCCTAACGAAGAAACTGCTGAACTCAATAAATTAAACAAAGATAAAAAAGACGAGGACAAATTAAAGAAAGTTCCCACTAAAATCAATATGATACATTGGGGAAGATTTCAAGATATTTGCACATTTCAATGGGGATATTTGGAAGAGGCTTATCCTATGGAAATGGATACCGCAAAATTGTTATTCAAGCGGTTGTCTAAATTAATCGATGCCATTGGTACAGAAGAATTAATGGATTGGCTTAATATTGATGCGCTTTTAAATTGGTTGAAATCTTTAATAGAGAACGACGAAACAATTTCGGAAGAGGAAAAGAATAATACCATAAAAGCAGTTGATGATATACAAAAAGAGTATAACGATCTAACGCCTCCAAAAATAAAGAATGATATAAAGCCAAAAGATCTTCCATCTAACGGCACAACTATCATCAATAATATTAGCATAGAGATTAGTAATATTATCAAAGAGGAAGATATCAACCTCTATATTATCACTCCTATCCAAAGGGTGCTTAAAAGAGAAGGAATTTCCAAAGACTTGACAATTAGTACGAATCAGGTTAAAAAGTTAATTAAAGAAATTAATGCTTGTGCTAGCGAAAAAATCAAGAAAATCAAGAAAAAAGACCTGAAAGAATGGTTTGATCTCATCAAGAAGGCTTACGAGGATGATAAAATAAAAGTAAACACTTCTGATTTTGACTTATTAGCAACATTAGAAAGCATAAAAGATTTTGTACTTACCGATATTATTGAAATAGATGATTTCAAGAATATTATACTCAGTAATTTAACTACTTTATTCGAAGAAAAACTTCAGAATGATTATACTGATAAAGATAGAGTTCAAAAAATCGTTACGGAAATCGGTATTGAAGTAGCTACTAACTTCCTGAGAAGGTTTGTGATTCCACAACTTCATGATCAGCTTTCAAAATTAAATCAGTTCATTGAAGAATCGTTGAAAATATTATTAGACTTGAATGAATGGCGAGAAAGAGTACAAGAAGTATCTACAGATTTACGAACACTTATTAATGCGTATAGAAGTGATAAAAGTTTTGAAGAAAAAACACAAGCTTTTATTGACTTTGCAACAACTTTGATTGACCAATTACCCGAAGCATTTAAAAATAAAGTTAGTGATGAGTTAAGTCTATTAAAAAGTTTATACAACGAAGTTGAAACGAATATAGAACAGCGTCTTGTATCCATTAATATTTACCATAAAAAAGATGGTAATGATAGTATTGATATTAAATTATGCCTCAAATTATTTAAAACAGATGATGATAAAGTAGCCATTAATATTTATCCTTATATTACTGCGAAAGCTGATAAAGATTTCCCATTAGGAGATAAGCATCTTTTATCCATTGCGACAAAAGGAGAACTGAATACTAAAGCTCAGATAAGTACTCCAATAGGTTTTCAAATTAGTGAAGATGGAATTTCATTAACAGGTAATAAAGAGGATGTCACCTCAAGTCTTATTTTCAAATTTCATCGAACAGCAGCTTTAGAATTGCTTAATCACAAGTATATTAGTCTTTCGATAGGAAATTATCCTCAGGAGTTATCTTTTGAGTTGAATGAACAATTTGAAGCCAAATACACGGCATCTCTTGAAAATGCGAGCCTGATGATTAGTAAAAGTTTATTTACCGATAATGGTTGGGACTTTGTCGCTGATGCTTTAGATGATGATATCGTCGCTTCTTTTGATACCACATTATCGTATTCTAGTATCAATGGATTCTTTTTCTCTGGTTCCCCTAGTCTAAAAGCTGATTTCGATTTCGAAAAATCATTGTCAGGTCTCAAAATAGATGGATTACATTTAGCATTGGGCACAAAAACAAACGAAAGTTTAAATTTTAAAACATTGGCATCTACCAACCTTAGTTTAGACATTTCGGGCGTTACCTTTACCCTTAATAATATTGGAGTAAAATTGGATACTCCTGTATGGAAAGATTGGGATTTGTCGGCAAGGATAAAATATCCTAACGGAATTGGACTTGCCATAGAGACAGAAACGGTAAAAGGTGGTGGTTTCATTCAGTATAATGCTGAGGAAAGTAAATTTTTAGGCGTATTAGAACTGAACATTGCCAATACTGTAGAGCTTGGAGCCTTAGCAATATTAAACTTAAATGTAGAAGATGTTCCAGGGAATTTCTCTTTTGTAGGATTATTGATGGCATCAGGATTCTCGGTTCCGTTAGGATTTAATTTTTATTTGGTAGGAGCTGGTGGTGCTTTAGGTCTCAATCGTATGATAGACAGCAAAGTGGTAGAAAGCGGAGTGCACGATGGCTCTTTAGAGACTGTTTTCCTTGCTAAAAACTTACAAAAGAATATTACCAAAATAGAGAAAGTAACCAATCAATATTTTCCTATTAAAAGCAAACAATTTTTCCTTGGAGCAATCGCAAAAATAAACTTTGGTTCTCCTGCTATTGTAAAAGGAGAAATGGGATTATTTATACAACTACCAAGTCCTACAGAAATCATTGTTTTTGGTGGTGTTCACGTACTAATGCCAGAGGAAAAACCTTCCATAGAAATCAATGTCTATTTTGCAGGAGGAATTAATTTCGAAGAACGTTTTTGGTTCGATGCATCTATTAGAGATTCTAATATCGGAGGAATTGATATTTTTGGTGATATTGCCATGCGTATACTTTGGGGCAAAGAAAAAGGAGTATTGATGTCAGCAGGAGGATTCCACCCGAGTTTTGAGGTGCCTGCAAAATACAATATGCCACCTAATATGCAACGCTTGGGAATGAAGATTGATAAAAAAAACTTTAAACTGAATTTAGGAGCTTATTATGCAGTAGGAACAAATACTGTTCAGTTCGGTGCTCATTTGGACTTGAAAGCAGATTTAAAAGTCGCCAAACTGAAAGGATATTTATCTTTTGATACTTTATTTATTTTCAATCCGTTCCATTTCGAAACGAATATTAAAGCGGGTATTGCATTAAGTGCCTTTGGTGTAAACCTATTGGCTGTTGACCTTGATTTTGTTTTAAGTGGAACAACGCCTTGGAGAGTGAAAGGTTCTGCATCGGTGAAAATATTGTTCTGGACAGTTGATGCCGACTTCAATGTAAGTTGGGGCGATAAAGCGAAAGAGATTGACTTAGAGGTTACCGAATTGTTCACGATTTTCATAGAAGAATGGAAAACAAATGAAAATTGGAAGGCGCTTACTTCTGACGAGAACGATAAACTCATCGCTTTAATGGATATACCAAAAGAAAGTTTGGTAATTCATCCTTTACAAGGCTTCTCGTTTAAGCAAGATAAAATACCTTTAAATCAGGAGTTAGACACTTATGGAAAAACACTTCCTGCTGATTACAAATCTTTCAATTTAGACTTGAATAATATCAAAGTAGGTCATCATCAACAATCTAACAATACCAAAAGTACTAAGGAAAGTTCGTTGTTTATCCCTGCTGATTTTATAACAATGTCGAACGAAGATAAACTCGCCTCCCCTTCTTTTGTAAACATGGATAGTGGATTCGCCTATGAGAATAAAGAGGTTCTAAAAGGTGATTATGCAGGGAAAGCGATGGAATATAATATTGATGCTGATATTGTAGAGTATAGTGATAGTAAAGGATTTAGTGTGAAGTCCGCTGAGGAATCTGCAATTAAAAAGGTAAGTCCTCAGGAAATAAAAAAACTCATCAAAGATAATTTAGAATTTACTTCTGATATCTACCCAGGATTAATACCTGGTAACTATATCGCTCCTCCTGAAAGTGCTTGTAGTAATTCAGATTCTGAGTTTTATGCATTCATTCGCAGACAACAAAAAGAGAGTCAATCAGGCAGTATTGGTCAGAAGATGGAACCGTATTATCGTTTATATGATAAGACAGCTAAGAAATATGTGTCAAGACAAGACAAGAAAAAGGACACCTATACTTATACCGAAGCTATTAATATAAAGAACCTTATGTTAAGAAAGGATAAGCAAAAAAGAAGTACTGATTTAGTAATTATGGTGGAATAATAAAACGGATAGAATTATGTGTGCAAATAAAAAAAGAGAAAAAACAACCACTACAACTGGTGGAAGAGTCGAACAAAATTTTCAAATATATGGTTGGCAAAGACTTGGATTGGGAACAGCCATTAAAGAAAAAGAAAATACCGAAGGTAATACCACTCAAGGGGTTCGCCTACACCCTACTATTGATGTTACGGTACAATTAGATTTAAAAGATACTAAGGCGGAGGAAAACATAACAAATGCAGAAGAAAATGATATAATAGCACAGCAAATAACGAAAAACATCCCTTTAATAGGACCTTATGAGGTAAAAGGAATCAATTCGAATGCTATTATTCGATCGTTTCCACCAGATAAAAACATGAATTTTCCGTACAATCATATGCCTTATATTGAGTTTTTAGAGCCCGATTTACCTTGGCGTTATACCCCTGCTTCGGCAAAGAACGGAAAATTAACACCATGGGTGATGTTAGTTGCTTGTAAAACTGATGAAGTTTTGGTCTCTCGTAATAAAGCGGGAGCGAAAATATTAACCATTAAAGATGAAGCAACTTTTGATAAAATTTTCAGTGAAGAATATACCAGAAAATCATATTTATGGGCGCATGTACAGCAAACAAACAATCAACCTTTCAGCCGTTTGCTTTGTCCAAGAGATTTAGAAGAATATACTGCCTATACCATTTTTATGATTCCTACTTATGAAGTGGGGCGTTTATCAGGTTTAGGTATAAGATTACCAGAAAAAACTGAAAATATCGAAAGACCTTTTGAAGGAACACCTTTTGATATTGGAGTACAGACTCGTTCTTGGGCTAAATATAAAGGGAAAATACGTGAAAAAGAATTCCCTGTGTATTATTCGTGGAGTTTTCAAACCTCAACAGGTGATTTTCACACATTAGCCAGAAAATTAGAGGCTGTTGGTACCGATAATTTACCTAAAGACCTGAAAGTTGATGTATCAAAAATGGGAGTTGGATTAGATTATGAAGTATTAAAAAAAACACCGAAGAAAAAATCAATTGGGGTAAGTATGGCGAGTGTCCCTTCTGATTATAAACCTCAAAAAGAGGATGTACAAATCGTGGAATCTTTTCAAGGGAATTTAGAGCGTTTATTGGAAAAATCACCTGTATTTACAGAGAATAAACAAACTAAAAGTAAAGTCAATGCTCTCCAAGAAGATCCATGGGTGGTGCCACCAGTGTATGGAGCAAAACATATTATGGCAACTGCTTTGGAAAAGACCCAGAGTGCACCTTGGTTTTATGATTTAAATACCAAAATACCCAACCGTATTGCTGCAGGTTTAGGAATGGAAGTTATCAAACAGCATCAAGAGCAATTGGTGAATCGTGCGTGGGAACAAGTCGGAGAAGTTATCGCTCTTAACCAAAATATCCGTGAGAAGTTTTTTGGGATAAGTACACAGAAAGACTTGTGCTTTAACAAAGTCAGCAATTTTAAAAATATTTACCAAGACAATCTGAATCAAGAGATCAAAGAAAAAAGAATTGATGAGATTATACAATCATTACTCAATCTTGCGATTGTTTTAGAAACGCCTTTTGATAAAATTGGAGATAGTGGCGAAGATACACTTGCTCAACTTCTTAGGAGTAGTGGATTTCCGCCAGAATTGATAAATCCTGCTATTCAAAAGTTGCTTCGTTCTTATTCTAAATCGAATAATAAGACCAATATAAGCCCTGAAGTGTCACTCATTAAAACGATGCTGAAAAATCAATCAGGCATTTTTAATTTGGACAAGCAACAAAGTATTTTAAATTATAAAATAGCTGATTTACTCCAAAAAATAAGAGATAATTTGGGGTATTACCGAGAAGTAGCCATCAAGGAATCTCTGGAATTACTCCATTTTATGTGTCATTATTGGGTAGAAGCTTTAGGACAAAATCGTAAAGAAATTGTAGATCATTTACCTGATTTACTCCCTAAAAAAAGTGAATTAAAGAAGTGGTTCCTAACAGAGCAAATACCCGAAGATATTTCTGATAAGAATAATATAGATTTTGAAAGTTTCTTTTTTAATAAACCTCGTGATGTGAAGAACTTCAGTGATTTTTATGGTAATTGCTTCAAAGTTTATATCGAGTCTAACAATCAGTTGATAACCCTTTATGACCAATACAATGATTTATTAGAAAATAAAATCCCTAATATTAATACTTCTACTACAGAGGAGGTACAAGAAGTTGATTGGGGCAAATTGTCAAAAGGTATCTTAGATATTGTACAGACAGCGATGACAAATAAAGATAATCAACTTAAGGAGGCGATTGCAAAACATCTTAAGGATTCCAATGTTGTATCTGATAATCAATATAATAGTAGTATTGCATCATCTCAACATCCTATATTGGCATATCCGTATTTTGCAGAACCAACTTATTATTATTTGAATAAATTGTCATCAAAGTACATTTTACCAGCCATTGAAGATTTACCGAATAACACGATATCTCTCTTTAAGGACAATAAACAATTTATAGAATCTTACATCTGTGGATTGAATACTGAAATGGGTAAAGAACTATTTTGGCGAGAATATCCAACCGACCGACGAGGATCTTATTTCGATAGATTCTGGGACGCCGATAACCCATATAGTGTAACAGGTGGACTGAAAAAACAGGTAAGCCGTCAATATGAATGGGATGGTGAATTAGGAGAAAATCATACGAGTTCTACTCCACTGTTGATATTTGCTGTTAAAGGAGAATTAATAAAGAAATATCCTGATGTCTTGGTATATTTAGCTGCAGCGAGTAAGAAAGGTAACAGAGTACAATTTGACGCTTCCAGTATCGAAATATATCCAGAACTTAGAGCACGAGTAAATAAGGACACTACGCTCTATGGTTTTAGAATGGGATTTAAAGAATTATTAACAGATGGTGGCTACTTCCTCGCTTTCAAAGAAAAGCCGGGAAAACTAAGTTTTGCTAAAAAAGAATTGAACGATAATGACACCAGTGAAAAATATGCTGAAAAAGCAGTAGTAGAACCATGTATCTATGCAAAACATGTGAGTGCGTTGCTAGCTAAATAATTGAAAAAGAATATTGAAATGAAAAGTTTATACAAAAATCAAAAAGAATCAAGAGAGGCAAATTTAGCTAAATCGCTGAATAAAAAATCAGAGTTTAACCCATTTTTGTTGTTTCCAATTCGTTTAGAAACTCGTTTTCGTACGGTTGAACACGATAAAAATGACGCTATACTTGATTATAATGATTGCATTTGGATTTTACAAGAAATAAATCAGTTACAAGAGGAAATAATAGCCCAAATTGACACTAAACAAAAGCTTGGTTTAGGGAAAAACTTTTACAAAAAAGTGAGCAATATTCATCGAAAGTTGCGGCAAATTGATAGTATTCCTACTAGTCTGAAAGGAGATATGGCACAATTGCTAAAAAATACTTTTTCGATTCATCATTTAAAGAAAATAAAAATGGATAATCCGTTTTTATTCGATAAAATTATAACAAAAGTAGAAGCCATTAAACAAGAGTTTAAGGTGATTAAAAGTCCTGCAAAAGATAAAAATCCTAAACAAAAAATTATCAAAATTTTAAAAAAAATAGAGAAAGATTTGGCGATTATCTCTGATTTTGATAGGACTTCATATCGAGCTATTTCTCAACTTTCCAATTTAAAGTTACCTTTGAATAACGTTATAGATAGAAATGATGTTATTATCTCGGCACTTAAAGTGGAACTTACCGACAAATATCAAAATAATAATAATCGTACACTTTATTTGAATATTGGTAAACGACGCTTTGAGATGCAACGAAATGATGCTCAGCCTAATCACTCCTCAAATGTATATACTTTTTTGTTTCAAACTTCCGATTTCATCTTAGATGATTTGGTAAACAGTATGATTTATCTATCATTGGATACAGGTGAAAAATGGCGACCAACTTCTTTTAAACTTAGTTACATAAATCAAAATAAACAGCATGATTATTTAGAAAGGAAAAAGATAGAATGGCCTTGTTATCAAAGTATAGAAGATGAAATTATTAAACTCCAAAAAGAGGCAGGAGCTAATCCTAGGTTAAAAAAATATTTATACAAAAAAATACATACTTTACCTCGTAGAATGCAAGCTGCTTTTAACAGCTTGTATATTGGGCTACCTTTGAGTTTAAAAGAAAAGGAAGAAATAGACGGCTTGATAGATAGTATTTTGGAAAAAGCTCCAATGGTAAGAGAAAACGTGACAAGTATTTACAATCCTAAATATTTAAAAAAACGTGGGCGTAGACATGGTAGAAGACCTCATGTAAATGTACCCGAGCGTATTAAAAAGATGGCTCAATCAAAAGATGGTATAAAAGAATATTTGGAATTACACCAAGAAGCACTTACTGTTTTTTATGATGTACATTGCGATAAATACATTAGGCATGCAATGAGAATTGGTCACGATTTACAAAGTAAAGAATTGACTACAAAAAATGTGAAGCTCGATAATTTCTCAACTCCATACCTCATTATAGAAACGATAAAGGTCAACAAATACCTTAGTCTGATGATTAAAAAAGGAGTAGCGTATATTGACAGTCGAGAGGTGAAATTCTTATTGGAAAACACTCCATTGGAAAAATTGGGAAAACTAAACCTGAATAAATTTAGAGTGAGTTTCAATACTTTAAAAGAGTATGACTTCTTCAATAAACAATTGAAAACATTAAAATCCAAATGGCGTTACTTATTACAAAAGCCAAATAAAAAGATGGCCGATATCTTGAAGCATGGAGCGTGGATTGAGAGATTGCCATACCCTTTCCCTAAACGAATGGTAGATACGGCTGAGCTTTCCAATAAACAATTGTGTGTGCGTATCTTTCCTGATGATATTTTCATTTCGCAATTTCGTAAACCTTTGAATAGCGAAGAGTTTACAGATGCCAAAGATTTTCATATTTTGTGGTTTATTTTCAGTGGTAACCCAATATTAGCTCGTAGTTTATGGGACAGTTTAGTAACCAAATACGGTGTCCATAGAGCCTCTTGGTTAGTCAGAGTATTTTCTCCACAAATGAAAAAAAATATAAGCAAACGACCTTATAATGATTTTGCGAAAAGCTATTTAGGTGAGATCAACAATATGATTGCAAAGCTAGACACTCATCAAATAGACCGAATAAGCGTTATTAAAATTTTAGAAGATTGCTCTACCAGTTTATACAATATGCGTAATAAAGTATATGATTACCAATGTATACCTGATATACTTTATCATCAGATTTGCAATAAAATAGAGCGTGTTAAGGAAAGTTTCGCTTATTATGAAAAATACTATGAAGTCATTGATACTAGCTTGAAAGAGGTGGATAAAGAAGAGATGGAACTATGGGATAAAGATTATCATGCTGTTCTTAATTTTAAGCATGAACTTGATGATTTCCTATACCATTTAAAGGATAAGCAATTAGATTTAAAAACCATTAAAGAGAATTACAAGAACAAATATTTTAATGACGATTATTTTAAGTTCATAGACGGCAAGAAAAATGAGTTATTAGAAATCTCTGATGACGATTTTGAAGCCCATAGCCCTATTCTACCTGATAGATTTGTATTTTGGGGATATATTGATGGTGAAGAAAAACCCATCAAAGCATATGGACGAAAAGTAAATCCGAATTTGCAACTCAGTTTTTCCGACGAAGACGAAGAAGAATTAGATCCTTATTTACTTGATATTGCGAAAGGAGATGTACAAGTGGAAGGTGGTTTAAAGTGGTTGTTCGATTACGAAGAAGCCGTACGAAACGGAATGGCAATTACAATACCTTTATCCGCAAAAGAATATGATGCTACATTTAGTTCAATATATGTATTAGGCGTAAAAGATGCTCCCAAGAAGAATACCTTGGAGGAATTATTCTACTCTCATATTTATACACGAAATTCGTTAGACTTTTTGGAAGTGGGTACGCCGACTAACCAATTAGAATCTAATAGAAGACATTATCAATATTTAACCGAACAAGCTCAAATTGATAGACGCTTTAAGGTAGAAGTTGAACGATACGGACTTACCGAAAATGAAACTAAATTTGTGGGAGAAGATGCTGTTGCAACAAGCCTTGCAAAGCATTTGAACATAAGTGAAGACACCTTTACCTATCTGAATAGTTGTGATTTACAGAATTACAAATTACCTAAAGACCTTGTTGAGTTATTCTTACCGAAATTAAATGATAATAAAAACAACGAAGAAAATGATAGTCTATCTTTTCCTAATTTCCTTTCTGAATATGTGAGTAAGTATATATTCCCAAAAGGTATTTTACCGACATTAAGAATTGGAGATATGCCTTATGGTATTTTGCCTACCACTGATTTTTCAAATCTTACTACTACAAATGAAAATCTAAAAACATTATCCAATTTCCTAAACGAATTGGCAAAACATTGGGACAAAATGTTTGAAAATAAAGTGGAAATGATGAATCGTTTACAGAGCAAAAAAGAAGAAAATGCTCAAGTTCGTTTCATGCGTATGATGAGTGCAAATCCTCATTCGGTAAGCTATCAAGCGCTGAAAATGATACAACACAAGTTATTGGTCAATGATTTTCATTTTAAGGGGAATTACAAAGATCTACCTGAAGATAAATTAAAAGAATATGCTACAAATCTGGATCAAAGTACCCTAGGTAAACTATCTCAATTCTCTTATTTCCCTACAGGAGAGATGCTTTCTAATAAAGATAGTATCAATCACTTTATAAATGATTTGAAAACTAACAACCAAAACATACCAAAAGATTTTGAAGAAAAAATAAGAGATTTGATAGACTTGTTTTCCTACCGATTAGATGCTTGGTTACTATCGCTTGTTAATTACAAATTATTGGAAAACAAGAATGTAAACATGACACACATAGGAGCATACGGTTGGTTATTCAATCTAAAACGAGAAAGTGATAAAGAAACAAGCCGAAAACAACTCAATACTCAGCAACTCAAAGAAGTGGTAGAAGATTTACAACTCAAAGATAGCACAAGCCCTATTTATGAGGAGCAAAAAAGTGAGGGCATCATGTTGGCTCCGTCCATTAATCATGCTGTAACAGCGGCAGTAATGCGCAGTGCCTATTCACGAAGCAAGAAAACTAATCAGCAGGACAATCGTCTTTCTGTAAACCTATCTTCTGGGCGTATGCAACGAGCAATGCAGGTAATTAATGGGGTGAGTAATGGGCTATCAGTAGGAGCTATTTTGGGGGCTTATTTAGAAAGAGGCTTACACGAAGCTTATAAACATTTCGGTTTGGAAATGGATAAATTCATTTTCCCTTTACGTCAAAAGTATCCTTTAAATATGGATTCTTACGCTACTTCTCAAAATGAAAATGCTCCAATATTGCAAGGGCTTAATGGAGCGATGTTATTAGAAGATATCTTCGAAAGTACCCAATGGTATGATGAAAAAACAACAGATATTTTAAATGAAACAATAAATAACACTTTAGACAAAACAACAACAGACACTTTAGCAGATAGGATTGCGAAAAAGTTCAATTTTGATACTCTAAAGAAAGGAGTTTCCACAAGAGAAAAGAAAGCTTTTGGTGCTTTAGTAGAACAAATAGCAGACACTTACGACGCTGTAAATGATTTGATTCTTTCCGAAGGTGTTTATCAATTAGTGAAAGGGAACAGAACTGCTTTAAGTGCTTTGATGAACAAGATGGAACACAACAGTCTTATCGCAAGACCAGAAATATTAGATATCCCTATGCGTAGTATCAGTATCAGTCATAGATTAATAGTTAATTTCAAGGCTCGAACTACTGCAGAAAAGCCTAATGGTTGGGAATACAGTTCCGTTTTGGATGTGGCAGAACCATCATTGAATTATTTTGTAGGAGAACTACTTGGTAATCCAGAAAAAATAGGAATTTACATCGAAACCGAAAAAGAAGTTGATAAATTTGTATCTCTTAAGGCATTAAAAGTTACGCCTTTAGAATATTTATATCTTTCTGCTAATAAATTTGCCTTTACAGAAATGCTCTTGGCAAAATATAGACTAAATAATGATTATTGGTTACCAAAATTAGCCTCTGTTGAAACCCCAAAAGAGGTACAAAAAGATTGTGTGAGTATTACAGAACAAAGTCTTTTTATCGAGAGTTTGCGAAAAATGGTACAAAGCGCCATGCAACTGAAAACCTCTCATTTTATTCATCAAACCGAACAAGATGATCCAGCAGACCAAGCTAAATACTATAATCTCAGAGATTTATTAGGTCGTTTGAAAATTACGATTGGTAAAATCGGTGCTGTTAAAACTGATTTAGAAGAGGTCTTATTTGAACTTCAAAATTATGCCATCAACAATGAGAATAATGGTGATTTCACTACCCTACTTGAACCAAAAATTATCAATAGTATAACAAATACACAATTCAAAAACCTCATTCAATTACTTACTAAAGCTTATTCGAATGGAGTGATAACGAGCATACCACCAACAGAGACCTTATGTATGCAAGCATTGGTGCTTGTTGATGAAAAAGCGACTAAAGAAGAAATTAAAAAGGCTAAAAAAATAAACCAAAGTATTTACAATGATAAGAAAGGTATTGTAGAACAGGCGGTGGAGATTTACCAAACTTTAAATAATAAACTTCCACAAAAAGCAGAAATCGAATCCTTAGAAAAACGATGCGAAGAAGCAGAGCAAAAAAACGATGTATTTGTATTCTTGAAAAAGTGCAACCAAATGGGAGAAAAAGTATTGATGAAGAATTTTAAACTACTACCCTATTTGCAGCTTTCTGAATTAAAAGATGCTAATAAAAAACAGTTGGTAACTCAGTTAGCAGCTCATTTTAAATACGATAACACGACTCCGCACCAAATGGAAGATTGGGTAATGGATTTAGCCAAAGTACGAAAACATGTCAAATTTTTCCATGATGTAAGGATCAATACTATGCTCTACTCTCCTGACAAAGCAATGCCTTTGACACCTATACAATTGCCATTCAATGGAGATTCCGAATGGGCTGGAATGGAATTTTCTGATGAAGAACAATTAGAAAGCAAAGAGGCAACCGTACTTTGGAATGCCAAAGCTTTAGAGGAGAGCTTAGAAAATAATAATACTGGTGTAGGATTTGTGGTGGATAATTGGATAGAATTAATTCCAAAACGACGCCAAAATGCTGGTGCTGTATTCCACTATGATGTTCCTAATGCAGAACCTCCACAAACCATATTATTAGCTCTATCACCACAAGATAATTCAAATGGAAAATGGTCTGAACAAAAATTAGTGAATATCTTAGAGGAAACTAAACGCATGGCTAAATACCGATTGGTAGAACCTGAAATGATTAATGATGACGATGTATTGTCAAGGATATTGCCAATAGTTCCATTATTTAACATACAAAAATAAACACCTCATAAATAAACCATCTAATTAATAAAGATGATTGATGAACAATATTAATTAACCGATAAAATAAAGTAACAATGAGTAATAATCAACAATATATAAAGGTAAAATTAGAGTTAAATGAAGTATTGGTAGCTGTATTAAAAGCAGAAACTAGTCCTTACAATACATTGACTATTAGTGATTGTGAGAACGCAAATATGCAATTACGCATTGGCAATGTTTATAAGTCAAATGAATTTGTTGTATTTAATAAACAGAATACAAAAATATCTGGAAATACTTTAGAAGTAAAAGTTTCGGTTGATTCCGATTACGAACTTAGTGATTATCAATCAGCAAGCATTCATTTGTTAATGAACGCACCTATTGGTGTAGATCATCCTCAGTATTCGGAAGCGAAAAAAATTGCTTATAAGTTCTATTTTACGAAAAGGAAAGAAAGAATTTCTTCTGGAAAAGGAGTGATGTACGACTCTGGTAATTATGGTAGTTTGACATGGCACTTTGAAGTAAAATTGGCAGAAACAAACACGATTAAAAATACGGTCTTAAATAGACTGAAGAAACAAAAATATTATCCTTATGAAGAAAGAAATATAGATTTTCAAATTCAGGAATTTAAAGATTACACTAGAGAAAATAAAAAAATAAAAGCTATAGCTATCCGATTTTATACACCTAATTCAGGAGAAGGAGGTACAGGTGCATTCTTTACGATTAATATTTTTGATCAAGAATTAACTTTCTACACTAAAGATGGTTATAATACTGTTTTTTTCCCAACCAATAAAACAATCGCCAATAGTTATCAAGATAAAATCGCCAATAGTCATGAAGAAAGAGAAAAGAAAAAAAAGAAGCTGTCAAAAATGATAGAAAAAAATGCAAATTCTAAGTTTAAATGTACGCATTATACTTCAAGCTTAAAAAATGATACAATATTTACAACAAATAAAGATACAAGCGAAAGATTT